>Ga0214917_10001958_pt1 | contig 25782 bp, 18 predicted proteins | sample LL_1208_BB_MetaG_FD_177983 | JGI IMG/M metagenome (GOLD analysis project Ga0214917, IMG submission 177983) | Freshwater microbial communities from Lake Lanier, Atlanta, Georgia, United States - LL_1208_BB | ecosystem: Environmental > Aquatic > Freshwater > Lake | place: USA: Georgia | collected...
ATTTTCAAAGTAACCATAGTTCTCATATGAAACTCCTACGGTAATATCGGTTTCGTATGTATTTTCGTCAATAAGTAACTCAGATTCTTCTAGTATAGTATCTCCAAGATCTATAAAATCTCCGAATTGACCTGCGGGTTTATACAATGTTTTTACTTTGTATACATCGCCGGTAGCGGGTTCTATATTGGCTAGTATAATATCTCCAAAACTAGCAGACGCTTCTGTTGGGCCGCCGTTTTTTGTTGGTTCAATATACACTATCCGATACAGTGCAGATGGTGCAAATTCTGTAATATATTCAACGTTTCGAATTACAGCTGTACTACCGGTAGGATTTACAGTAGATTTTCCATTTGATATAACTGGTATACGTAATGATCCAAATGAATTTTCTGACAATCCGTCGATTTGAGCTACAATAGCCGTAGTACTATTAATAACCTTAATTATTGCAAATGTAATAGGCTCAGACGTCGGCATTTCTACAATAGTGCCTGCAGGTACAACTGATATATTATTACCAAAAACTGTTGTTAGGTTATTGTATGTTTTTGGAGTAGTGCCCCATAATAGACTGTTTAGTAAAATAGGTTGATTATTGTTTTTTACTAGATAATAATTAGTGTCATTTGTAGCTGGTAATTTAAATGTCGGAGTTCTTACTATTAAATATCCACCTTCATGGTTTTGCTGAAAAACTAATCCGGTACTTGAAGTTGATAATATAGCTTTATTAGTGCCAGCAAACGTTGTTAGTGTTGGTGATTTTGTCACTGATCCGCCCGTGCTAAATAATTCATTAGCGACAAGACCGTCATAATAATATTGATTACCGAAATTTGGAGATTTACTAGAAAATTGTCCTTCAGTTACTACACCTGAATCATTTAATATACCAGGCCCGGTTAAACTTACATTACTATAACCGTTACCCAGTACTGTATTTGAACCTATTGATGTCTGTCTAGGCATTGGCACAATGGATAATTCTTGATAACCAGTGGTGTTAGACTGTGTTTTAAACGTATTAGCTCCCTGTAATGGAGGTTTTATGTATGTTTGAATTACTTCAGTGATAGTAGCTTTAGGCTGCCTAGTAAAAATAATTTCTGTATTATTACGAGCTTTAGGAGCTACAGTACATGTACGTGACCAAAGTATATTAGGGTCAGTTAACTCACCAGTACCGTTAGCTTCTCGATCAATATTGAAAGTTTCGCCTGTATCTGGATTACGTGATGCCCGGCCGGCTAAATATACTGTACAGTTACCTGGAGCTGTATCTGGATATATGTAAACTGCGATAACGCGAGTGCCGTCTTTTTCTACATATTTTAACGGCTCGTAGTAAATTGGATTACCATTAAAATCTAGAATTTCGATATCAATGACACTACGATTAACTAAGTTTTCTGGATTAGCTTTTAATTTAAAAAGATTCTTACCGCTAGTAAATCTATCCGGAAACTCGACTACATTAAAATAGTTTTTAGAGTCCGGGCTAGTATCAAGTAATGTATATGTACGATCTTTTAAACCTCTGTATGATACTTTCTTACGTAACGGCATTAAATTTTCCTGACTTTAATATAAATATCAAGAAAATTCTATTTTAGAATAACCGTGTTCTTTTTTAATTTCGATTAAATTATCTACAACGTCACGCATGGCATCAATATGTGATATACAAAGAATAAATCCAAATTGGCTTTTAAGATAATCAAATAACATGTACATGCTATTTAAGTTATCAGAATCTAATACACCAAAACCTTCATCAATTGCTAAGAAATTTGGACGTGGTAAGCTAGTTATGTTAATCAATGACGTTCTAATAGCCAATGATGAGATAAACTTTTCCATGCCAGATGTCAATTCTAACGGCCAATAATTTTCATCATCATATACAATATAACCATGTATATTTTTACCATCAGTATTAAGAATAATTGTAAATTCAACAATTTGTGACAATATGTTATTGATTTCCGATTCAATTTGCGGTAATGCTTTAGCTATTAATTGGTAAGGCACTCCATCACGCTTTACTGCATGTAAATAATATTCATATCCTTTATACTGAATTTCTAAGTCTGCTAAACGATCTATATCTTTTAATGCATTTTGTTTAGCTATTTCGGCTGCATGTAATTTACCTGAATACTCTAATATTTGAGTATCGAGTTGTTTAATATCAGAGGTTAATTGCGTTAGTTCGTTTTGAAGATCGGAAATTTCTGATTCTAATGATTCATTAATCTCAATATCGGTAATTCTAGTTTCTGCCGTTTTTATTAGTTCATCTAATCTTGTAAGTTTATCGTTAATAGACTGTTCTGTTAATTTTTCGGTATTTAATTTATTTGTTAAAGCTGATAATTGTTGCTCTTCTTTATGTAGTTGTTGTTCTGCGGCTTGATATTTGTTTAATAATTCATTAGCAGTTACTTCAGGCCAATTAATTTTAATATCAGCAATTTCTATCGTACAATTATCAAGATCTTCTAATAATCGTGGCAATTTTTCAGCTTGAACTTTTGTATCTCGTAACCACGGGTTTGCCATACAATATTCACAATCAGGATTCCATTTATGATTATGTAATTTATCAACCATTTGGTTTGAATGTGATATTTCTTGAGTTAACAGTTCTGATTTTTTTATTAGTTCAGTTAATCTTGTTTTATAGGTTTCTTCTAAAATAATATTTTTACGTATAGATTCAATATCATACTCGCTAACAACATGTTTACATTGATTAACTACCAACTGTTGTGTATTTAACGCATTTGTTATTGAATCAATGTTTTGATTAACACGTGTTAACTCAGATACAATATTGTTACGGTCCGTTTGTAGTAAATCCGGATGTTTTATATTGTCATCAATTACACGTAGTTGTTTAGATAATTCTATAATCTGCCCATTAATATCATCTTTCATGACTTCATTTGATTGCTTTTCATTTAGCAAATCATTGTATTTATTTGATGATTGACTGATAACACTTTCGGCATCAGCAATAATAGTACCTAAATCTGTACGTTTATATTCCTTAATTAATGCAGCAGTATCCTTACTATCGTCTGCAGCCAATTGATACTGTCTTTCAAATACATTGATATCTAGAAACTGACTTAGTAAATCTTTACGGTCTTTTTGTGCCATATCAATGAACCCAGTATTATTACCTTGCAATGACAAAGCTGTTAATACAAAGTCTTCATAATCACCTAAGTATTGTCGTATAATTTTATTGGTAGTATCACGTTGATCACCGTTTAATGAAACGGCTGTTCCAGAATCATCTAATTGATAAAAATTTACATCAACCTTAACATGCCCGGAATTATTTTTACGACCACTTCGTTCAATAACATATGTTATGCTATCCATCTCAAAACAAAACTTAGATGCAAATCTAGTTTTCTTATTATTTAATACATGGACTGCTTTACTAGTTCTGTTACATTTATCAAAACAACAAAATGCCAAAGCATCTAGTAATGTAGATTTGCCGCTAGCATTAGGAGCAAACAACCCATATGTACCAGACAATTGATCAAAATTAATATAATTGTCCTCGCCGTAACTAAACATGTTACTAAATTCAAATGTTTTAGGAACCCATAATTTGTTCCTAGTAATTTCCGAATCGGAAAATCTAGAATGTACTGTACGATTAATATGACGTACGCAGTCTAACATTTGATCATCTAACCCAAATTCATCAGTTAAATAATCTGTAATTACTTTGTTTTGCCATTCTGGGTCACGTACATTTCCAAACGAAATTTTGTTATTAATTGATGCCGATGATAACGCATTTACTTTCTGAATTGTTATATCTTGTATATTATATTTAGTACGTAACTCCGCAACTAGTTGTTTTAATGAACTTGAATCTGTATCCTTTACTTTAAGTCGTAGCCGTATCTTTTTAGGTACTTTAGCTAAAGTATTTGTCACAGTGCCATTATCTACTTCTAATGTACAATATCCATAATCATTATCAATCTCTACAAATTCAGAAGTTTTTGTAGCTACGTCCCATACTAATATACCATGTATTAATCCTTCGCCAAAATTTTGCTGAATTAAACTACCGGCATATGCAATAGTACGTGCAGAATTTAAGTACTGCATTTTATGAATATCGCCTAGCAATACCAAATCATGTCCTTCAAATAAATCTGTAGTAACATGTGTATTACTTAATACAATGCCCATATCAGTTTCTGCTGAATTAACAGCACCGTGGTGCAAAGCAACTTTATATTCGCCTTGAAAATCAGCAGCTTTAATGAAATTTGACGGCTGATCAAATACCGACATAACGTTAAAGTGTATGTTCGATATCTTATATATTCCGGTATCTTTAAGATAGTGTATATTGTTGTCATTTAAGGCATTAACAATAGGAGATAAGGCATCTAAACGATTTGCATTATTTAAGTTGCAATCATGATTTCCTGTAATAATAATAGTAGGTGCTAGACTAGCTAAACTTTTAAACAAATTAGATACAGTAGCTACTAATTCCGGCGACATATCTGTTTTAGCGTGTACAATATCACCAGCTACATAAATCACACTGCCGGCTGTTTTTGTCTTGCGTATATGCTTGTACAAGCGTGTAAATACTTGTTCATATTCTTTATGACGTTTTACATTACGTACATGTACGTCAGCGATGTGGTAAATTCGATCGATATTATCGATACCGATATCTATAATGCGCATAATATTTTTTCTTCTATTAATTTAGTACTTGACATTGGTGTTGTTAAATTAATTAATTCTAGAGATTTTTCAAATCCTAATTCGCTAGGATCTTTACTAATCAAATCAACAAAATAAACCTCAATGCCGTTATTCATAAAATATTCAGCAGTCTCTATCGCTTGCTTTCTAGCATCGCGGTCTAGACATATGTATATAGTTTTTACGCGTTTTTCAACAATTCGTTTTTTTAGTGTATTGGAAATAGTTTTACCAAATAATGGTATAGCATTACGTCTAATTGCAATTGCATCAAATGCTCCTTCTACTAATATGATAGGCAACTCCCAATTGATATGCAATTCAAATCCTATAATATCTTTAGACACTTTTGGATTTTTATGTTTAAAATTATCTGATTGATAAAATGCTCGAGCTACGAAATAATTTAAGCTACCATTTGCATCAAAACTAGGAATAATAATTTTACCTGAATATTGCCCAGAATCACAGTATCCTATACGGTACTTAAGAATATCATGTATTGTAATGCCGCGACCTCGAAGATACATAACGGCATTGCGATATTCAGGTGAAGCTTTATCAAATATCCATAAAGGCCTGTATTCTTTAGGCAAACTAACAACTTGTGTATTAGTAGTTGTACGATCAGGCTTAATCTCATAATCATCAAATAATTTAACTATCTGCGCAATCTTTTCGCGAGCTACATTAAGTTTGCGATATAAGATAGATATTTTACGACCGGACGTATTACATACCCAGCAATGCCAATGTTGTAATGATAAATTAATTTCTAATTTAGGCTTATGATGATTACAAAAAGGACATCGAAAAGCAATATTGTCGTTATTTGAGTTTTTACCTTTTCCTAGTACGGATTCTAAATTAGAAATGATTGATAATTTACTCATTTATTATTTTATATAGCATTGTCATTAACATAACAATGTTTTAATTTCATAAATTCAATTAAAAATTTATTAATTATATTATTAAATATAATATCAAAATTTCAAAGAATCAAGCCTCAAGCCAACTTTCCGGAATCTTTTTTTCTGCCCATAATATTCCATGTTTATCACAGAACGCTGCATATGTGGTTGGACTACCTTTACTGATTTTAGTATTGGCTGATTGAAACACAATTCGTATGTCTAATTCTGGATGTTGTTGTTTTACTAATAAATGTTTTTTACGATCCTCACGCGTCCAGCGGCCTTTAGACTCTATTAGTATACCGTTAGGTAAGGTCCAATCGACCGTGTATTTAGCATCTCGTGCTGGAACAGTATATCGTACAATTGTAGTTTCGTATAGAGATTTAGCTGTTAGTTTAAATTGATTAATCTGTTCAGCTATCTTAGCTTCGAATCCTGACTTATAACCTAATTTTTGAGCATTTGTACGTACTTTTGATTTACTACGCCATGACATAACTAGTTACCTTTATTTTATATAAATATTAGTAATCCCAACGTATAATAAAATTCATATCAAAATCAGGAGTTTTGTATACAGGCATTGCCAATTTACCAATCGCTAACAACTGTGCCTGGTCATTATATAATCCTATAGTTGTAATATATGGACCTACCGTACCAGATACAAACATATCTAGATATAAATCACCAGGCTCATTTTTAGTTTGCGCACCTGCTAAATTAGTATTACAATCATTATCATCTGCACCAGTGCCTGGACGATATGTAGCTGTTGGATTATATGTATAATTAAATTGATCACCTGGAATTCGTACCATTACTTCGTTTTCATACACTGTATGTACACCACGATATTCAACCGTCCAACTTGGAGTATCGGATATTCTTCGACCAAAAAATCCGCCTAAATCGTTAGATCCAGTTCGCATTTGATATCCACGTCCTGAATCAATGTATCTAAATTGATTATATTTAGGTAATGGAGATGATACAACTATTTGCCCGTTACGATAAAAAACATTTCCAGCTACTGGTGTTTGATATAAATTAATTATAGAATTCCATTCACGTCCAGCTAAATTAGCTAATACATTAGGGTTATCTTTAGTTACATCATATTCGTAAAATCTAATTTCATCTACACGTAAATTTTTAGTCGTATAACCATTAGTTCCACGCGTAAATCCACCACAAGATCCAATTTCAATATAAGAATCATTTTGTGTATTTCCAGGTAAACTAATAGTAGATGTAGCAACTTGGGTTCCGTCTATGTATAATGTTGTAGCAGAATTACTACGTACTATAGCTACATGATGCCAAGTGTTTTGTGATATTGTACCATTTAATGACAATGCGGTAGTGCCATTGCTACAAACGAAATAAAGATCAGTAGAACGTGTAAATATATGAAACGGCATTTTATAATTATTATATCGTGCTGTTTGTGATATTGGGCCCTGCATTTGATACGAAACTAGTTTTTGTTCTAATATTTGTGTCTTTTTATTTCTACGAAACTCTTCACGTAAAGCACGTTTAGTCATAATTATTTGATTTTGACTAGTGTCGCCGACATTGACCCAGAAACTTATCGTCCATCGGTCACATGGATTAAATCTATTAAAAAGTTCGTTATGAGGTATTTGTATACCAGTTGTTTGCGTGTTATATTGCGGATCGTCTTGAAATCCAAATCCAATACTTAAACCTGACGATGTATACGGCCCGACTGCGGCTGGCGAGTTGATCATATCAACACCAGGCCTAATAGATACATTGCTAACAGCAGCTTTATGTACTGTATCTACTAAAGTATATTCAACGGATTCATTTTCACGCAAAAGTCCATGACCTGTTTCTGTTTGTCGAAATTCATTTTGAAATCCCATATAGAAAAAGCATAGACTACTAGTAGCTAAAAATAATCCTTCACGTGTAGATATACTATCTAACAAATTACCTTTACCATCATCGTATAATGTAGTAGTTGTACCGTCATAAGTAACAGATGCTGTTACGGATCCTGCTTTAATACGTTCACCCATATCAAAATATGGTATTGTAAGTACACTAGCAGCTGTAAAATAATATTTTTCCGTATCACGTGTCGATAATTCATGGCATGTTGATGGATCGTATGGATTTCGATAATATCGATGATCTATAGATTTCCATACAACGTGTGTATTTGTGCCATCCGGATTAAACGGCCATGAACTTATATTAGAATCTCGATATCCAGATAAGATATTTGTACTACTAGAAGCAGCTGTAAATCCGGAAACGTTTACAAAAGGATAATCATCATATAAGTTAGGTGGTCGGTATTTCCATGTCGCTGCATGTATACGATATCCGCTAGCCGAATCTGGATGAATTTGCTGGTTGTTTGTGCCGTAAAACTCTTCGGATGTAATTCGATACCGTTTATAAGTTTTTACTGGTGTCGATAATACATCGCCAGGTCGTATTGAGTTAAATACTGTAGGTATAACTGGCATGCCATCTTACTATTAAAAATCTAATTTTACTTTGATCAATGCTTCACGAGTAAATGCTTTTAATAACGGACGACTTAATTTTGCTACAGCTAATAATTCACGACGATCGTTATACAATCCTACGGTTGTAATATATGTTTGTGGATCTTTTTGGAATGAAGGATATCTAAATTCACCTAACGAGCCAGAAACAAATGTAGGATTATTGGAATAATTATATTCAGCATTTTTAACACGTACGAAATAATAAGTAGATTTTACCAACTCACTAGATCTGGCTTGTATACCAAGTGTTCTATCGTTAAAATTATCCGCATATTCTGCCTGAGATCCGCTAATAGATTTAAATAATTTCATGGCATTATCGCCTTGTACAGCTGAGCCAGTTACGGTATTAAATGAAGCGCTTCGATTTAGCACATTGGCATCTAATATAACAATGCCATATTGTGGATACATTAAACCATAATAATGAGGAGCTGATTGGTTATATACGTTTGCTCCTTGATCAATAGTTCCAGATACAATATTATAAACCAGTCCAGCCTCACCTGCAGAAGCTGCTTCTAAAAGTGAATCATCTACTAATTGAATTAAACGACCTCCCTGAGATTGTGGTAACACTCGTACATTTGAACCTGTATGTACATTATTAGCAAACACAGATCCTGATAATTGAGCTAATGCAATTTCTAAATTTCCTGGATCTAGTTTTTCACGGAAACGTGCTCTATTAAAATTCAATACATAAATACGATCGGTATTAACACCACCAATTGTAAACTTAGTATCATTAGGTGGTAGTAACACTTGTGCATATTGTTTGTAAATGGCACGTGATGGGGTATCATTATTTAAGTTTCCAGTTAAATCGCGAGAACCTGATCCGTTAAAATCTCCATATGCAATAACAAATTGAGATTCAGCATTTAACGGATCAGAAACTGGATCTTGATCATACACTTCTTGATAATAAGACTTTTGAGTATCTGTTAGTAAACTGCTTGTTACCATGGTCAATAAACTACCAGAACGGCTACTATCAAACAATCCACGCGTATATGTTTCTACATTGTTAGGCAATACATCTTCCGATGAAAACATGGTGTATATTCTGCCGTTACGTTGTCTATTAGCTGCTTCATCACGTTCACGTATAATTTGATTAGCTAACTGTTGTGCTAATTGTTCTACCTGTGCTGATGTATTTGCAGCAGTTGAGCCAGGACGTGCTCCTTGTTCTCTAGGTCTCTGCGGTGCCTCGGTTGATCCAGGTCTTGCTGCTACAGCTCCAGGCCTAGCAGATGTAGGCGCTGGTTGATTAGCTATTGTGCCAGGTTTAGCTGGATTAGGTGGTGTAAATTTACTCTGTCCCGGTGTTTTTCTAGAATTAGTTGCCATATAATGCCTATATTATTTTTTTATTAAACTTGTTTATCGGTTTGTAGTAGCTACTTTATTAGCTGTGGCTACTTGTATCTTTCTCGATGTAATTGTAATCAATGCACGACCGCCCGTCTCATTACCGATAATAACAATTGTAGTTGATAAATTTCTAGCATATTGCGGTAACGCAGTAACTTGGAATTCTAATCCAGATACTGTAACACTTTGTGCTGCTTCCGAATCACCAATAAACTGTGGTACTGTAGCTGCGCCAGCACTACGAGGAGCTGACTTAGCTACTCTAATACTAGCTACATCTGAATCTGCTAGAATTGCAGTATATCCATATTGTTCATTCCCGCCTTGGAAATTAACAGTTGACGGAGAAATAACAGTTTTCTCACCGGCTTCTAATGATATACTAGTTTGTGCTACACGTACAACCGGAATTCTAGCCGTACCTTTTGGTAAAGTAACTAGTTTATATTTCATCATTTGTGTTTCGTCAGGTAACGCTTCTAGAATAGGCATATTTTCAATAGCCGCTCCGTAATATGCAGTTCCTAACGGATGTTCTGTATTGTATAAATCATAATCAATCTCGTCATCAGACAATGCAAATTGTGTAATCTTAAATTCATCACGTCCGCGCGCTAAAAGTTCACGTCCCTTTTTAGTAAGAATTGCATCTACTGTAATCGATGTGTTATTTAAATATCCCATGTATGACCCTTATTTTTAATAAATATATGCGTTAGCTAAAATTTTATTCAACTAATAAATTACCAGGCTCATTATTTCCAGTATTTCCACGAGATTCTGGATCTTTAGTAAATATTAATTGATTTGGATTAGTTTCATAAACTTCAATTACCGGCGTACCTTCAATAGCAGTATTTTTAGTAGATACTGGTAAATTGTAATCGGGAGCTGTTATTTGTGTCCCGCGCCAGCGTAGATTTTCTAGTTGTCGGCAAGGATCATCGCGATAATCAGCAGTGGCTAAACTTTGACTATAGTAGTCGTTTAAACTTTGACTATAAAAATGTATTGCATTGCGTAGCATAAGTGGCACGTTCGTAACACTGCTAGAATAATGATTTACAAGTTTTTTGTAAATACTACTAGGACGAGCTGTAACGATAGGATTTATTACCGCGGAATGCCATACTTCTAGTACACGTAGACTTAAAGCGATTTGATCAACAGCAAAACGGCCTTCGGAACCGCCAATTGGAACTTGAAATATTAATTCTAGTTCGTACATAGTATTAGTCTGAAATAAAATAGCAGGTAACATAATGTACTGTGTAGTTCCAAATATTTGAGAGTTTAGATTACTGTTAGTATGTAGTATTTTACGTCTAATTAACGAACCGTCAACATTGTCAAGTCTATACAATACAACATTAGCTATTGTTGCCATATCCGCCAACAAAGTTATTGCTACATTTACATTACTTAGTGTATCGTATTGTAACGAATAATCAAATTTCCAACGCAATGGTGGAGTAGATGAGCCAGCAGCAAATTCTCCTGGGGAGCTATTGCTATTAGTATATACATAAACCCAATCACGGCCGTCCTGTGCGGTTGCATTAAGATCGACAGCCCCATAGTTTTTATTTAATATTCTAGAATATATAGTATTAGCACTAGTTATGATATAACTATTGTTATAATCATATTGCCACGTTGTTTCATTTGCACCGTTAATAGATTTTGTAGTCACTAATGTAAAATTTTCTATAGGTACGTAAATCGAAGACGTAGCTGTTACGGGAATTGGTGTAATAACTGGGTTATTGATCTGCGAATAATCTGACGGATCGCCGTTAACTACTTGTGTATTAGCAAACCAAGTATTGCCGATATCATTATACGAACCAGTGCCTCCAACTTTATGATAAATGCTTTCTGCAGTAACTGTATTTTGTAGAGCTTGTATATTAGCATACCAAGTATTACCTAGGTCAGAATAACCAGTAGTACTACCGGAATGATATAAACTTTGCACATCCAATGTTTGTGAAGGACGTGCTATTTGTGCGTACCAAGTATTACCCAAGTCAGCATATCCATTAGAACTACCAGAGTGATACAAGCTTTCGACTAGTAAGTTTCGTGCTGTAGTAATTTCTCCGTACCATGTATTTCCTAGGTCAGAATAACCAGTAGTACTACCGGAATGATACAAGCTTTCGACTAGTAAGTTTCGTGCTGTAGTAATTTCGCCATACCATGTATTACCCAGGTCTACATATCCATTAGAACTACCGGAGTGATACAAGCTTTCTATTGCGATGTTAGCATCCGGTCTAGGTATTTCGGCATACCATGTATTACCCAGGTCTACATAGCCATTAGAACTGCCGGAGTGATACAAGCTTTCAATATGTATAACATTTTCAAGCCCACTAATACTTGCACTATACAATATATATTCAGAACTCAACGTACGTGTATCAACGATACTTGCACTATACAATATATATTCAGAACTCAACGTACGTGTATCAACGATACTTGCACTATATAAAATATGTTCAGCTTCTATAGGCAACAGACGATCAATACTAGCACTATACAAAATATGTTCGCCGGTCAGTATTTGCGGATATGATAGGTCTCCATCGTATTGCGGATTTTCTACTTTTATACGTTTAGTTAACTGTACCTTAGCACGTTCCAACGCATGCGGCTCTATTAACAACCCCATGGCAGTATTGGCACGTGCTGGTATCAATTGTTTAATTTGACTAAACAGACTAAAATCTAATTGACTTAGTACACGTATAAATGCATTAACATCATTAGGATTTTCGTATTTTTTCCAATAGCCATATGATACCGATTCTAAATCTTTGTACGATAATTCAAATTCGTCGTCTGGATCTCCAATATACGCATCAAGTTCAGCATTGCCGATTTCATTAAAAATATCTTTATTGATATGATCAGTAATACTATAAAACAAACCTAATTTATTGCTATCTAACGGGGCATAATCAAATGAACTACGTTCGGCTGTATTGGTAGGTGATAGTCTACGTATGAGATAATTATCTTCAATACGTATTTTTTGTGATCTAGGAAGATTGCCGCCTAACGAAACACCTTCTGTGTAATATGTTTCTGTTAACGGATATAGCTCAGTAGTTTTTGTATAAAACTCACCTGAACCTGAATCTAAATTCAATCCATGCTTTATTGTATTCTTATTAGCAGCTTGTAACAATCTATTAGGTTGACTAGAACCAGTGGTAGGTATCAATGTATCACTACCAAAAGGATAATGTCGCACTAACAAATCGTAACTACCGGTAATACTCCGTGTCGATGAATAACTTGTTGGATTAAGCGTATGGTCGTCAAACGTGGCTTGATTTTGTGTTTCAAGCCATTCACGAAATTCTTGTATAAAAATATCTTGTAACGTTACAACTCCAGCAGACCATCCATATCGACGCTGTATATATCCATCGTTCCCGGCATTTAAATGTAAATACCATGGGCTAGCATTCTCTCTTACATCGGTACTTGGCCCGCCGCCATATCCATTACCACAAATTACCCAAGGGCCACCTTGCCAACGATTCTGATCACTTACGGTTAAATATCCGGTTGTAGATCGATGTGATACACGTCCTCGTATAAAATCACTAGCTTTTTGTACTTGCAGATATGTACGGCCGTAATTATAATCATACCACCATCGCATATTCCATACATCTCCGTCGAATAACGGAAGCCAGTCTGTAGCCACTACCGAATTTTCCCATGTATAAACTATGCGGCCGTAATCTGCACTACCGGAGTATAAACTACCGCTCGGTAAATCTTTCCAATACGAATTTGCAGCAAATGTAATAGTACTATTACCAGATTGGTGTTGATAACTACCATAATACTGTAACACAATATTACATCGATCATTACCAGTTGAGTGATATGTACTACTATCATCTAACCCCCATAACACAATATCACGTTTAGGTAAAGTAGTATATGCATTATTTGTAAAACTACCACTAGCTGGTTCTTTGCCCAAGGTCTTAAATCGCATTTCACGTTGTAAAACTAATCCAAACGACCCCAACACTGTGTTTGTTATACTGTCATAGCTATCTAGATAACTTCCATTCGGACCTGTAAAATATGCTGCAGTTGACAGATTAGGAGTTAGGTTATAATATACATATCCTGGATTTTTTGTTGAGGCGTTACTTGGAGTGTATTCTCCGATATTTCCCAATGGTGTCATGTAACTAAATCGATCATCGATTAAGTTCGGAGCATCTCCTGATACTGCCGGACCTCCGTATTCACGAACACTTAGCAATGTACTTGGAATACCGTAACAAGACATCAATGCCCGAACACTACGATCCGTACCTTTAGTTTTTAATAAGTATGGTAAATTATTAACAATACGGCGCCAAACTTCTGTAGTAATTTCTTCGTTAGATTTACTAAATAAACTACCAGTACTTTGATATTTTCCAACAGAATCAGTACCTAATTTATACTTCCATAATGATGAAGCTTGATTTCCGTTAGCTAATGACCATCCCATGGATTTAGCTAATTCAAACAAAGTATCTTTGTTTACACTTAATTTTGGTTGTTCTTCTGGAATCCGTAACCGCGTTAGTGCTTCGATATGTGTATATAGTATATCGAAGTGATGTCCAATCATATTAACAAATAACTCGTATTGATTATTGCCGCTATCTCTACGTATATGTTCCGGTATTGTCTTGGTTAATGCATTTTCATTGAGTTCATCATAAAACTGTGCATTATATGAGGCTGTAGCAAACCAATTATTGGCGATAGTTGATGTAGTTTTGTGTAAAACATAACTACCACTAGCTAAGTACTTAGGCCACGGTGTAACTACATATGCATCATTTTCTAATACACTACCGGATATACCATGTGTCGACAAACTACTAGTAGGTTCGTTATATAACCAACGTTCAAATCCGTCAAACGACCCTACAATATTATCAATTCGTTTTTGATTTAATACTATATTGCCTGCAAATGCATCAACATTTCCGGCTTGAGCAGTTTCTAATGTAGATATTGAAGCTGAATAATGTTCAATTAATTCCAATTTATATTTGAAATTAGCAACACGTTCATAAGCCGAACTATAAAATACATAGTTATCAAACGCCGTATAATCAATACCGATCGGTATAGATCCTAAAGATCCAGAAAATATACTATCAATTACTTTTTGTGATGTACCTAAACTGGCATCGAGTAATGTATTCCAATTCTTAAATTCTGTTTCTGTAATAGTAGAAAATCCAGGGTCAATTGCAAAATTTGGACCTCGTAATTTATTAACAGGATCTTCTGGTAATGGAAATACTATTTCAACATTATCTGTATACGGATCAATTAATTCTTCTACAATCCATAATGAATTACCTATCTCAAATTCAATAGGCAATTCCTGGTATAAACGAATAACAAATTGAGTCGGATCATCGGACCAACTTTTTTGGTTGATTATTTTTATAATTCGGTTTTTGTCTAAATTAATAGCTAAATCTTTACTAAACGTATTGCTAAACTCAGCTAAATAATCACTAACAATAGTATAATAGCTATCTAATTTATCTTCATATGTAGGTAAAATGCCGACTAAAATTTCACGTCGATCTGTAGATATTTGCTTTATTGTTAAAATGCGTTCGTTATATGAACCGAATATAGGTTCATGGACATTTGTTACTAATTCAAATTGTCCACGACGAATTCCTAGTTCATTTAAAGCATCTAGATAATTAACATATAATTTATTACCATCAAATTTAAAACTATTAGAAAAAGTACTGTTAATATACGTACCATCCGGGGCATATACGTGTATTTCAACTTCGTTTGTGCCGTCCGTTGTTATAGTTTTTAAGCTTAAACCTAATGATTCGACATCTTGTTTTTTCCATGAGATACCTCGACGTATACCTGATGTCGATAATATTTCGTCTTTGTTTGAAAACCGGTCTAATGACATTAAATCTCTTTATATAAAATATAGTTTTTTACAATAATAACTTACGATAAATATAAATTATAATTAACTTTTTGTGGAATGTACCTATTTAAAATTTCTATAACAGATTTAGGCCAAGCTATATAATAACGATTTGGTAACCCGCTGTTTCTCGATTCATATATTTTACGGCGAAATTCTTGTACCGAATCATACAGTAGTTCTATATGTGATATAAATAGTTTATCTATATCTTTATATACTGTATTACAAAATTCTATATCTTGATCAGTCATATCATCTAAATCTTCTTGCAATGCTGCTAGTTTATCGTAAATTACTTTAATAGATTCGACTGATTCTGCAAGTACGATAGATTCATCAATATCTAACAAAAAATCTCGGCATTGCTGTATATCATCACGTAATTCTTGTACCATACTATCAGCTTGTTTAGCTCGAGTAATTAAATTCAACTCGTTGATTCGATCTTGTACACGGTCGTATACCATAGTTGTAATAAGTTTAGAATCATTAATTACAGAAACTGCTAACTCTCCGTTATCTAGTTTAGGAAACGTAAATGTGTTGCCTAGTCTAGGTGATGTCCCTATAGGCGAAGAACTAAGTATCCCTGGTCGTCGATTAGTTAATCTTGTGTTGGTAGGTAATTGTACATATTTAGCAGAGCCATTATCAATAACATCGTCAGCTTCCGATCCAATAATTTTTGCGCCAAGCGATAATAATTTATCTAACGGATCAGGAATAAAATTGAGTTGTGTTTGTGCAGATCCGTTAAATAGATTTAATAAATTAGGAGTATTTATTCCGATAGAGTTTTCGACAAAATTTAATGCATTATCAACGAATCCGTTAGTATTTCGTGTAAAATTTAAAACGTCGTTTTTAGCAAAATTTAAAAGTCCATTGCCCGCTGTTTCAAAAACGTTTTTTGGTTTAGTTGATTGTAATGTCGCTGATACCGCAGCTGATTCCGCCAATGTCTTTAATGCTTGATCTAGTGACGCTTGTTCAAATTTATATGGAAACAAAAAAATAAGTTGCCAGTCTAGTTCATCTAATAAACTAAATAAATTATTTACTTGTTTATATCGTGCATACGGAAATGATGTATATCCGATAAACGAAGAACCAATTGATTTTTTATATAATACCCACGGATCACGACTAGTAAAAATTTGTAAAAGTTCGCTATTAGTTCCTAATCTATCGTTTAAACGATTAGTATAACTAATACATAACGATTCTATAATCTTATTTTTAGATTCTACTGATGATGCTAGCCGTCTCCATCGTTCGTTTAATTGTATACGTATAGCTGCAAATTCTAAATCACGTCGTACTTGTTCGGACAATGCCTCGAGTCGACTAGGCAAATAATATGCATTACTGCCAGCCGGTTCGTATGGTTTTAGTATGTCAATTTCAAACGGCGCGCCGCCATTATTATAATGATCTAAATATTTTTTATATTCACAAAAATCTAAACGATCGGCATCCGTAATATGTGGAAAATCGTTCCATACAGGACTCGCATTGCCATCATCCGCTAACACTGTAATGCCACCGGCCTCGACTAATAAATTTATTAATCCTTTTTCTCCGTAAAGTAACTTAAAACGCTCTAAATCCGTTAACGATTCTTCATCGGATACTGACAACTTTCCTATATCATATCCATTAATTGCGGCATATAATCTAAAAACTTTAGTATCAACGACTTGTTTCCAAAAACCATTGATCATCATACGTACCCAAAATACTTTATCGTTTGTCAAATCATTAGTTTCATCATCTACATCACCTTCAAATCCGATAACAGACTGAATATCGTACGGTTTTGGCCAAGCTAATACTATCATTTTACCTTCGTATTTGGCACGTAGTTTTTCTAAATAAGTTTGTTTTTGAAAAACTAAATCAAAATAAAAATCATCAGGATCGTTATCGATATACAAATCAGAATTATTATTTGGATTATTAATTACAGCACCCGGAATATTTGGAGCCGGGGGCGTAACACATCCGGATGAATCGGCTAGTTCAGGTTGCTTACCTGCGGGTTTTGGGCTCCTGGGCGGAGCTAACTGGGCTAGCGGAGCAGTTGCAACTTGCACTGCTGGTTTTTGCGCAGCAGCCGCTGTCGCTGCCGCTGTCGCAACTTTTGCTTTCAGAACTAACGAAGATATTTTTGCCATATTTTATTTATTATTTATCATTTTTACGTGTTTTTGGGGCTGATCGATTAAACCCTACAGCACTGCGCTGAGTGTTTAATCCTATTTTATCTACAACACGTTGCTGTTTTGAAACGCCGGTGGTGCCTGCATATCCGCGTAGTTTAATATAGTCGCCCGGATCTCTTATAAATGGAGGTTTTGGTTTATAACCACTATCAAAACGTACACGAGAGTTCCATTCTATACTACGATCGCGCATTTTACGAAACTCAAACTCTTCTACAATACTAGGCTTGCCCCCAGTAGTATCTCCCTCAAACACTCCATCGATTAGTAAATCATATTCAGTCGTTTGTTCGGCCGTAGCTTCTTTTATATCAATGTACGTTTTGCCAGCTTCAACTAACATAACCTCTAAAGTTTGATAATTTGGTATAGGTAAAGCTTTTCCATTATCTATATAAAACACACAAAACGTTTCACGTATGACTGAAGATTCATCTGTAGTTCGTAATCGGTTAGCTATAGTTGTTGGGCCAAATCTTATATATGCATCATGAAAGTCGCCTGGATTTAATTGTATTTCTTTGTTTATTAAAAACAGTCCCGTGGCTTTTGGTGGCGGCGGCGCCGGAGGTTCTGGTTCAATAAAAAATGTCCAGTTATCGTCAAATACAGTGTCTAACGCTAAATCACTAACAGTAGGGTATGATTTATCTAATGTATATTCAGTGTACTCTTCTTTACCATCGACAAAAAATAAACGGTTATCGACACGATCGGCTAATGGTAATGGCTTTGTATTTGTTTTATTAAAAGCTTCAGGTTTAGATTTAGCTTCGTCGAGTTTTAACCGGCCGGCAGCATATACAGGATCATCTGGAAATTCACGTTGCATGATACGTAATAATACCGCATCCATGTCTAGATCGGTAGATTCTTTTGTATTATTTCTACGTGTAAATCTGTTATTAGTTGCCATTATATTATCTAACTACTTTAAAGTAAAAGCCTTCAGCATATGTTTGTATATCATCTCCACCGGAACGTTCTATACGTAACACTATTTTGTAATAGCGTTCTGGCTGAAACGTATTTAGTCGTAGTTTAAAGAAACTACCTTTATCGTCACATGATATTTGTGTTGCATTTGTATCAAATGGAATAATTGTTTCCATTGTTACTGCATCTTGAATACTATAATAACTTGACGTTGGTAATCGATAATCAACTAAATAATTAGAACTTGTCGAATATGACCTCGCCGGAAATTCTGGACGTGCTGCTATACGAAAAATAGCACGTTCATTTTCACGATATTCGTTACGTATATTTTTTATGTATGGAATATACACATCGTCAGATATTTCCGGCTTTGATCCTGTACCTGTCAACGTGGTATCATTCCATGCTACTTCTAATCTAGGTACATAAATTGTATGAGTATCTAATCCATAAAATTTTAAATCACCCACTGGATCGCCCGATCGTTCATCCGTCCTAGAACGCTTTATCATGAATCCATGATTAGGTATCGTGCCATCAATCCATTTTTTAATGATATCCGTCACATCCATACGTACATCAGGTAATTCGTAATTAAATGATTGACTAGCCTCAAACCCTGAACCAGTTATCCAAGTGCCACCTCCAATGCTATCAGTTATGCTGTAATCATCTTTGCTATGAGCAGATCCTGTATTCCACATGATACCGGATACTCTACCATTACGGTAGTACCAAGAAGCTCCATTAGTAGTTTCTGGAACATTATCAAAAGTTCCAGTACCGTTACTCCAAGATTCTGATACTGGATATGCATATAGTGTATAATTAATAGGTAGATCGGTAGCTGAAGCTACACGCATGTTTAAGTATACTGATGATGAATTTATATGCTTGCCGACTGGTGGCATATCTCCGGCTGATATTGCTGAAGCGATTGCTGTTATCTGTGACCCGAAGTCGATTAAAAATCTAGTATTATATGTCGTATGAAATATAGAACTTGACGGAGTTTTAATTAATTCTAGTAGTGGATCTATACCCGTATTTTTATATGGATATCGTTCGTATAACGTAGTATCTCTCTCTGGATAATATAAGTGGTACATACTCTACTCTTTACAATTTTTACGGTTTAACTACACGTCCTTTTATATCTACATTAGGATATTTAACTTCAAAAATACAAGGATCTAAACTAGGATAAACAATGTTATTTTTAGTAGCGCCTTGTATATCATATACATTGCCAGAATATCCTTTGTTCATATCAAACAAGTTAACGATTTCAAGTCTAGGTACTGATTGTACATTGTATAATACATCAAGCTCACTAATAATGTTAGAAATACTAATGCCGGCATTTATCTGCATACGATCAGGTTCAAACAATTCTTTTAATCGATTAATACATGTTAAAATTACTTCGTTACTATTGGCATTAGGAACTGGTATCACTTCAAATTCAATTCCTATGTTTACAATATACGCATCTTTTATGTTAATGGCATCTGTTAGCATTCTATAATTTGACAAGTATGTACGTAAATTTTCTTTTGTAGCAGGATTTGCAACTGTTAAATTTTTATTACCGTCATATGCCAACACATATAAATTTAATGCTAATGGATTAGAAATAGTATCTCTTGGATAAGTTACATCTGATGTATCTACTTGTGAATCTCCTATGATATAGGCTTTAGCTATTGATCCGTATCTATTTGGCATGGCATATGTACGAGCTATATAATCTTCTCTAGTAATAGCACGATTTTGTGCAGCAAAAGCAGCTAAAGCATTTTGTCGAATATTATCGACCGATTCTTTACTTTTACCGCCCGTTGCAGGAGCTGGATTGGTTATAGCTACACTAGCTTTTGTCGATGTTAGATCTAATCCATATATTTCTGCAGACGTGTTATATGTAATATCGGTTATTTTAGTTATAGTATTTAATCCTACATTGTCTTTTATACCGCCACCTATACTATATTGTACTGTTAATGTTACATTGCTAGGAGCTAATCCATATGTACTAGTATATAAAAAGTTAGTTGGATCTAAATTATCTAACGTAGTCCTTTTCAAATAGTCTAAACCTAAGCCAACGTTTTTAGGATTAGGAATAATTTCCATATCAGAATACGCACTAATTCCAGATCCAAATTGTATCTCTGTACGATTATCTTGTCGTAGTCTGGTCACAAATCTACGAGGTACAGTTTTAAGTTTTAATATATACGGCGTAGTACTACGATACGCAGCCAATTCTTGATCATTATACGGTATATTGATTATATCTTCAAATATAGTATCTTGAGCCAAATAATCGACTTGATACCATATATAACCATCATCATCAGTAATACTAATAATATCGAGTACATTAGTTTCTGGTAATGCAATTTTATCGTACGGTTTAGGTGTAGTAAACGGAAATGTCTTAGTTATAACCTGACCCGAAACTGCTTGTACTGATTTCTTCAACAAATAGAATTGTACATCACCGGTATTATCAATTTCGTATACAGATACATCCATCAGATCTAACGAACTACTAAATGTAAAATCTACTTTACTAAGCGTTCTAAATTTTACAGGCTCTGCAGGACCGCCGGATGTTGTATCCGTTTCTACAATCATACCTTCGTCAATAACCAATGCATATCGCATATCAGGTCTAGCATTAATGCCGGTACCGATAGCAGGCACTAATTGATAAACATCTAGATCTACAATTGACGGAGAACTAAGTTTTGGCTTATAACCAAACATCTGCGATAATGATAATACGTTAGCATCTTCAACAGCTTGTGTTAACATAGACTCACGAAATGTTTGATCAGTATAAAAAGATAGCACATCGCCTACGTATGATGCCATTTCTATAAACATCATACCAGGCGATGATTCATTAAAATCGTTATATGTGCATGGAAAATACTGTTTAGCAAACGTAATTAAATTTTGTCGAAATTGTCCAAAATCTTTGTTTAAGTATTTTACATCTTTATTGACTACGTTCATTAAAATCTCCCACGATTATTAATTGCGGCTAATTGATATCTAGCATTATCTCCGCCTTCTACATTACTAAGTATAATATCATTTTCATTGGCTAATACATTAATAGTTAAATTACCACCGCCTTCCTGTGTCGTAAACACAATTCGTATATTAATGCCATATTCGCGTGTAGTACTACGAGTAACATCAATACTTATAATTCGTATGTACGGCGTCCAGTATTCAGCTGAACTATTAATTTCATCTGTTATACGATCGTATAATGCATTAACATCTTGCTCAAAAATAAACGCTTGCAAATTAGTACCAAACTCTGGTTGCATAAACCGCTCACCTCTCTGAGTCAATAGTAAATTTTTAAAATTACTAATCGATTGTTCTCGTGTTGTATATGTTTGTTCAAATACGCCTGGACCGTCAATTTTAGAATCTGCTCCATATGTCGAATCTCCAGAACTAAAACCTGAATTTATATTGGTTTCGGTTACGGCAGTGCCTCCCTTATTGAAGGGCAGTTTAATTCCACATGCACATTCATTAGTTGCAACAAACGGAGCATATCTATAGACTTGCCGTGCCACTATTTAATACCCCTTTTTCTATCAATAGCTTTCATTAATGACGAATAGTCTTTATTCATAGCATTAACTACAGTAGCTACACTTTCTTTTGAAGTATCTACAGGCTTGCCATCAAGATCATGTACCGGAATAAATGATTCCGTTTGTCGGCTAGTACCAAATGCCCGAGCCATTTCAGATGAGAATGACAATGTCGATCCCTCAGATAAATTTATTGGACGGCTGGCTGTATCATTTAATAATTCATTTAATAACGGATCTTTTACAAACTTTTTAGGCTTTGTAGCTTTATTAGTATGCGATACAGTTTCTGTAACCGGTGCAACGTATGTAGAATTAGTACGTTCAGTCAATAAAGCACGTAACTCAGTACGTACTGCTTGTTGTACTTCTTCACGTATAATGGTTCGTAGTGTTTTTACAAAAGACTTTGAATCCATAGTACTCCTTTAAAATAAATATGTTTACGATACAGTTCCTGGCGTTGTAACCGCACCAATTCCTGGCGCTACTGTAGCTCCTGCTACAGGACCAGGTACGCCGCCACCTGCTCCAGCAATAGCAACTCCTGGAGGCGTTGTTACTACTTGGCCTGGATTTACTTGTGCTTGTAGTGCATATGTATGTATCGCTAATGCTAAATCTTTAGCCAATGACATCGTAGCAGATTCTGCATCTTTCATGTTTTGCGCTTTTTTAAAAGCTGCAAGAATTTGAGCTTCTAGACCTGGTTGTGCTGCACTTAACGGCATGATAGTCCTTTTATTGTTTCATTGTTTTAATTTCAGCTAATAATTGTGCTACTTGAGATACGTTTGTAGCTACCAATGTTTGTCCACCGACAGGTGTCGGCCAAAATGCTTTACCTGCAGTTAAGTCGGATAATTGTTGCAATGTTTTTTCTAATATAGTAAATAGTTTATCCATATCCATTTGCCATTTAGGCGTAGCTATACTAACCGTCTTTTTGCCAGATAAAATAATTTCGTCTTCTTTGGAATTGAATAACAATCTATCTGCGGATATAATAGCTTGAGATTTACTATATGCAGATAATGGCAATACTCCTAGACCTAACATTTTTTGCGATGTTTCTAATTGTATTTTTTGATCTGTAGTTAAATAAAATATACTTTTAGTATCTTTAGGATCTTCTATAATATACTTGTTAGGTCCGCCCGAACCTTTATGTCCGTTACTAATAATTGTGATAGGAGATCCATTAGCTCCTTGCCAATATGGTTTTTCAGCATATTGTGACATATCACCAGTTACTGTTGATCCTAAACGTATACTTTGACCAAACCTACCTTGTATTAGAACATCTCCTTCGAATGGTTGAACATTTTTTACTTGTTCATTTTCTTTAAAGGTTTTGCCTGGTTTATATCCTTGTATGTCTTTATTGGTTGGAGCGCCTTTAACTAAAGTAGTGCCGGTTGCTACCGAATAAAGATCTACTAATGGATTAAGATTAAAATTACCTCGTAAGGCGACTGGATGTGTATAATACCAAACTTGTTCAGGTGCTCCGCCTAATCCATAATCAGAATAAGCTAAAAAGCATATAACATGTTCTCCAAATAACGGTATATTGCAATAACTACTAGCTGGATATGCATAAAACTCGCCCGTAGATACTAAATTTTTGCCAACACTTCGACATTTAATAACACCTAATGGAAAATCTCCACGGTCAGGTCGTGTTTTATTAGGAGTAGTTTTATACGCAATTGTAGTGTCTATAACCTGGGCTATAGTCATTATTCTCCTTGACTTTTACGCTGAATAGCTTTTATCTCAGCTTCAGCTTCTTGTAACAATCGAGTACGTTCTTCATCCGATAACATGAATTCCGAACTACCATCTTCACGTGAAGATGCTGATAATAAGCGTTGTACGACGGCAGCTAATTTAACTAACGCATCGTCGTTTTTAACGGATACTTCAAGATACTCTTTAATCAAAGGCACAATTACAGTTGCATCGCCGACGTTTTTTACTAACGGCTGTAATTCTTGAATTAGTCCGTCGATTTGTCTAGATTTCTTTTTTGAATTATGGTATATATCTTTCATAAGATCAGAAAGAGTAGTACCTTTAAATAATTCAAATTCTGTAGATGACATTGATAACCTTTATTATAAATATAATGTTATCGAATTAGTCCCGTTTTTTGATAGTTTGTAAACATTTTATCAAAATCTTCGTGCATTACATTAAGAACACGTGTAATGTTTTGTGTTTTAAGTCCAGTACGTTCACGAATAAGAATATAGATAGCTTTCTTGTTAAAATTTTCAATAGTATCACGTATACGGAATATTTCTAATATAGTATCTGCAATAATAATATCGCGTTTACTGGTAAAGATGTTTTCTAAATTAGAGTCATACCAAGTTATCCATAGATCTGTAAAGTCACGTAATGATTCTTGATATGAAGATATAGACATTTCTAACGTTAGATTACGATCGTCATCAATTACCGTAGTCTCTACACGACGTTTTAGTTTAGCGTAATTAGCATTATTTTGGATAATAAGATAGTTTTTAACTATACGACTAAAGTAACTAAATGCTTTACCTTTACCTTCAGTGTATTTATCAATCTTTTCGTTAAGAAAAGCCACTACTTCACATTTAACATCTTCATACGGCACATCAAAATAACTAAATTTAAACGTATGATAGATATTTTCTACTAATTTATTAAAAGCATAATCGATATGTTCACGATAAATTTTATTACGTAGCCCATAATCAGTTTCTTTATTATATGCTATAATTGCTTTTTCAGTAGTCATAGTAAAATACTGATTGGTAGCTTTGCGTCCACGTTTAGTGGTAGTTTCTTGCACATCTAGTTCACTATAAAATAGTTCAACAGGTGACAATATTTTCTCATCTGATGTTAACATTAACATTAAAACCTTTCGTTTAGCTTAGTTATAGTATCTTTAAGTTCCTTAAAGATTACTCCAGTTTCGTCATCGGATTCAAATGACCCTATACGATCTATTTGCTTAATTCTAGAATATGACTCATTCATACGACTTTTTAAATCAGTAAAAAAACTTTCATAATCTTCGACTCCTTTTACTAATTCTTGTACGTTATCTTCTAACGTTTCTACTTTTTTAAGTAAATTCCATATAATGTATATAGTTATAGCTTCTAATATAGCTGCTATCGATATAACAATCCAAATCATATTATTCTCCAAATATTTTAGATATATCAAATGCCGTTTGAGTATTTGTCATAGTTTTTTTAGCATTTACGTTAGGTATTTTAGCTGATGGTTTAGAATCTTTCCATTGTTCATATTCGACTCGTGCTGCAAGATAATCTGCATGATGTAAAATCATAG
>Ga0214917_10001959_pt1 | contig 25775 bp, 17 predicted proteins | sample LL_1208_BB_MetaG_FD_177983 | JGI IMG/M metagenome (GOLD analysis project Ga0214917, IMG submission 177983) | Freshwater microbial communities from Lake Lanier, Atlanta, Georgia, United States - LL_1208_BB | ecosystem: Environmental > Aquatic > Freshwater > Lake | place: USA: Georgia | collected...
TCTAAATTATTTGGTGATTCTTATTTTAGATTTCAAACATTAAACTCAACATTAGATAATAATGGATTTGTTAAAGTAGCTCCATATGTTGATGATAAATATAGTGACTATAATAGCGAAGGAAACAAAACTAGTGTATCAGACCCAAAGAATTATATGCTTTCTATTGAAAATTTGGCATGGTATGGTTATGAAGCATATCTACCACCAATAGAAGCTGGTGTGGGTGATTTAATGACAGGTAGCAAAGGTAGAATAATGTGGTTTCCACCTTATAATATTCAATTTAACGAATCTACGTCTGTTAATTGGGAGTCAACAAATTTTATAGGTAGAGGTGAACCAGTTTATACATATAATAATACAGAAAGAAGCGCTAGTTTATCTTTTAGTATAATTGTTGACCATTCAAGCTATATGAATTCTTTTAGAGGAGCATTAGGTCCAGAAGACAATTATGTTGCTTCATTTGTTGCTGGTTGTGTTGAACCTAATAATAAATTTGCTGAAAGACTTACAGTTTCTGAAATAAGTTCAATTGTGCAAAAAGAAATACAAGACCCACAACAACAAGTTTTAACTAATGATATACCAGACAATATTCAATTTGAAATATATTATCCAAATGATGTCTATTCTTTAAATTATTCTTTAACTGGTGGTTATGAAAATGGTTTAGATAATAATTTTAATAATGGTAACCAAATAATTGGAACACAAACAATTCCTTCACCAGGTGAAGGATATGGTCTTGTAACTATAGCTGGAGAACTTACTAACGTAGGTACACTATACCCTGATAATACAAATTTTGGGTTTAATAATAAACCAATAGAAGTTGATAATGTTACTTACAGTGGTTTAACAGACCCAAACTTTGCTATTGCTTTAAGTAATTATTTGGAAACAAAATGCAAGCATTGCACTATAAATATAAAATCAAGTGCTAGCCCACAAGGAGATGAAGCAAGTAATCAACAATTAGCAACAAAAAGAAATGAATCAGCTTCTAATTTTTTTAAAGTTTTAGGTATAAATGGGGAAAGAATAAAAACAGAAATAGAAGAAATGGACGAAGATGATAGAAATCAATGTCAAGAGTCTTTTTCTAGAGATGTTCGTCCATGTAAAATACGTAGAAGGTCTTTTATAACAATAGAATACGATTCAAATTATGCAGCAAATAATGAAGTTAAACCAGAGCCTGTAGTTAAAAAACAAAACTTTGAAGTCAATACTAAAATAAGTAATAGATTCTATAATGAAGCTATATATTTTGAAAAACTAAAACAAACTGATAATTTTGTTTTTGATTCTTTTAGAGAAAAAATTAAGTATTTTCATCCAGCTTTTCATTCCATGACACCTGAAGGGTTAAACTCTAGATTAACATTTTTACAACAATGTACTAGACAAGGACCAACAACTGAAAATGTTAACACTAATAATTTGGCTTTTGGCAGACCTCCAATCTGTATTCTTAGACTTGGAGACTTTTTCCATACAAAAATAGTTATAGACAATCTTAGTATTGATTATGAACCACTAGTTTGGGATTTAAACCCAGAAGGTGTTGGTGTCCAACCAATGATAGCAAACGTAACACTTTCGTTAAAAATAATTGGCGGTTCATCTCTTTTGGGTCCAATAAACAAATTGCAAAATGCATTATCATTTAATTATTATGCCAACACACATGTTTATGACCCAAGAGCTGATTATATAGCCAAAACTAGTGATTTAGCTGAAGATGTTGTACCTGTTAAAACAAATGGTGACTATTCATTGATTAGTGGTCAAACAAATATAAACAAATATAGAACTAGTACGGTTATTTCTGAAACCCCAGTTGAATCAGAAATTAACCAAACGGCTGCATCATCAGAGGCTGCTAAAGTTGCTGCCAAATCAGCGCCACTTTCTAATCCAACTACAGGTTCAACTGAGCCAGAAATAACATCTGTTAGATATGTTAAAATAAAACCTATCGATGTAAACGTTAATAACAATACTAACAAATATGAAATAACAGTATTACTGAATCAAAATAATGTTTTTGACGCAAATGGTGATTTAATGTTGGCTTCGTTTAACAATAGTAATGATAAAGTTATAGAATATTTTAATAAAGGTATTTCTTTTGTTTTATCACAACCAACACCTCAAAGTGATGTTAGAAATTTAGCTGGCACTGGTACTGATTTTTACAATAATAAATTAATTAAATACACAAATGACTTAGGTGAGACTGGTTTAAAAGAATTATTTGTACCTAACGCATTTGGTTGTGACGCTTTTGAATTTGAATGTGGATTTAAATATGTGGTTGAAAACTTAAAATTAGATGCTTATACTTATAATAATAATTTTAATTTTGAACTTAGATATAATGGTAAAAGAATTCAAATATTTAACATGAACCCAATTTATAACGATACTTTTGTTTATCAAGCACAATAAAATTTAAAATAATATGGCACAATATTTCGACAGATACGGTAATTTTAGAGAAAACGGTCAAATGAAACCATTACCTGGAATCTCTATTCCTTCAGCCAATAGTGATAAATTAGCTGTTTATAAAAAAGGTGTTAGTAGACTTGACAAAATAAGCAACACATATTATAATAACCCATACAGTGGTTGGTTGATATTGTTAGCTAATCCTCAATTTGGTGGTTTAGAGTTTAACATTCCAGACATGTCACCAATAAGAGTGCCTTTTCCTTACGACAATGCTGTTCAAAGATATATAAACGAAGTTAAAACATATACATTGCTTTATGGCCAATAGATTACAAGGAGTAGACCCTAATAGTGTTGATGAACTAGATTCTAGCTCTAATTTTTTTGTACCGTATGAAGATTTGACAATATTTGTTGAATTAAGTACTGAAAAAAAAGAAAGAACACTTTTGACAACCACATCATCTGGTAGTTTTACTGAAAGTAATAATAGGGTTAAAATAAATTTTATTGAAGGTGAATCTTTTAATGGACAACGTTCTTTAACAACAAAATTTACTGAATTAACAACTAGTTTTGATGGAGAAAATTCTAGTGAAAATTTAGGCATTACTTCAATAGACATTGATTTTAATTCTTCATTTGCACCAATGATTACAATTCAATTTGTTGATGTGAGGGGTAGTGCAATATTTCAAAATGAAAATAAAACAGCTAATAACAAAAACAAATATTCCGTTTTTTTCCAATTACCATACCCTATATATAATTTAAAAATAAAAGGTTATTATGGCCAGCCAGTTGAATATTGTCTCCATATGACAAAATTTACATCTAGATTTAATTCACAATCTGGTAATTTTGAAATAACAGCTAGTTTTGTTGGCTATACATATGCTATGTTATCAGATATGCTAATTGGTTACTTAAAATCAATAGAATATACAAAACTAGGTGCTGATAAGTATGCTGAATTAAAATCTCAAGACCCTAATTTAATGACTTTAGACGAACTATATGATAAGGTTTCAAAAATAAATGAAGGTGTTAAAAGAATAGTTCAGAGTAATGACGAATATAAAAAATTAAAACTTATTGATAGTAAATTACTTATAATTAGTGATATAAGAGATAGAATAAAAAAATTTAGTAATGATGTTGATATTAATCAAAAACCTAGCACATATAATTTTGCTATCACTAAATTACCAAATGATGAATATAATAAATTTCAAAATCAATACATAACTGATATTACTAAGTTAATTGAAGATTACAATAAAGATATTGATATAAAAATAGATGAAAAATTTAAACAAGTAATAAAATATGATGGCTTATCAATAAATATATTAGAAGATTCTACAGATGAATATTTTAGAGCTAGAGAACTTATAACTAGTGATGGTGATAAAAAAACAACTATAAAAAATTTATTAACATATATAAATAAAAACAATTATGTTTTAGCTTCTGATTTTACTTTCAATTCAATTGATAATACTTTTTTTTATAAAGAATTAGATGATAAAGTTTCTAAAATTAAAGATTTAATTAAAAGTTTACAAGAAATTTTAGCTACTGAATTAAGAAATAAAGTTAAAGGAGAATTAGATTTTGACCCATCAATAAGAAACATTGTAAAAATTTTTACAACGGCTGCTGAAGTTTTTATGTATTGCATAGGTAAAGTTTCAGAAGAAGCTTCGAAAGAATCAAATACAACTAGACGAGATGAATTAGCAAAAGTTTTTAAAATAAAAGAAACGTCTGACATACCTAATGATGCTACAAATAAAGATTCTCAAGATATTTTAATACAATCATTTTATCCATGGCCAGACTATAGAAAAGAAACAGACAATACTTTAGAAGAAACTTATTTAGGTGATTTTGGTGTGTTAGAGGAACCAAGTAATGTTGATGAATTATTATTCATAGATGATTTACTAAGAGCATTTATAATACAAGCAAATAACCAATCTAATATAGAAGCTTTAGCAAACGCAAATAAAAGTAATTGGATTCCATCGAATCCTTTGGATACTAGAATATTTGGCAATGAATTATCACCATATAAAAGAATAAATCCATTAAAAGAAAATGACCTTTTAACATTGGTTTTAATAAGAGCGACAACTTTTTTAGGTCTTAATTCTAAAATAACGTCTGGTGAAATAACAAAAATGGCCGAAGCCGAAGCACAGGCCGTAGTTAACGATGTTCAAAATAAACAAATTGTGCAAGCAATTTCTAATAATAACTCAGGCTCAACTGAGGTCATTCCTACTGTATCTAATGAAATAAATTTTTTTGACACTAAAATATTTGCAAATAGTTCAAATATTGACTACAAATATGACTATATATTATCAGCTGATTCTAAAAAATTTTTACCAATAAATAATAGTTTTTTTAAAGCAGAATGGCCAAGTAATTATACTGAGTTAAAACAAAAACAAGAAAACGGTACTTTATTTTTAGGTAATCAATATTTTACTCCTTCAAATTTAACTTTAGATGATGATGGGTCGATATATGTTAAAATAGTTGAAAATGAAACATATACTATTAATCATACTGATTTTCAGTTACCAATCACAACATCAGAATCACTAATTAATTTAGAATCTTTAAAAAACGATGCTACTAATATTGATGGAGTTGGTTTTAACGCTTTTGCTGGTCCTTATGGTGTTCAAGAATTCAGTCAATTAAATTGGAATATTGATAATTTAGATGGTTTACCATTAAGTTATTTGTTTTATTCAGACTCAATTGATAAAGGTTATGGAATATTTGCAAATGGATTGGGTTATTTTAGAAATAACGATAATGCTTTAAAAAATTCTGAGTTTGACGTAAAACAAAATAAATATAAGGTTGCGTCACGAGTTGACAACATATTGGACATGTTTAAGGTTCCTGAAAAAATGTTACATGATTCATATGGAAAAAATAGAGAGTTGTTTAATAATATTAGACAATCTAAAAAAAATAATATTTCATACCCATATATACATTTTACTGTAGACGCAAACTATGATTTTGTAGATAATCCATATAATACCCCATCCACAAATCAGTATTTAATGAGGAATATCTCAATACCAATTAGTTTATTCGGTAGCAATTTTTATTATGGTCAATCAGATGAAAAAGCAAAAGCTTTTCTTTTTTTACATACATTACCGTGGAATGGTTTAACTGAATCATACTTAAAAACAATATTTAAAAATGGTTCACAAGATACTGAAATTTTAAATTTATTTAAATATAGGACTGGATTTGTTTCAGCACCAAAATTATGGGCTTGTTTTATAGGTGGATTGCTTTGGAGATTTGACAGTCAAATAGACCCTATTATTTTTTCATCAACAACAGGTAGTTTAATACCAATGGTTATTTCTTATCCACAAAAAAATGAGTTTATGACTCTTTCTAATGAAGATGAAGATTATACGGATAAACCAATGTCTTTTAAAAACCGTTCAAACAATGATACTTATAAAAAAATTGATTCTATACTTTTAAACCTACCAAGACAAGTTAAAAATGAATTTATAGAATATTTTTTAAAGTTTTCAGTTGGTGAAGATTGGACTTCTATTAAATCTGCTTTAGAAATAAATGTTAGTGGAACTTGGTTACAAGTTTTTAGCGCAGCAACAGCTTTAAACGTCAACTTGTCTCAATCTGGTAATGAGTATTATTTAAATACAAACAATTTAAAAACTATTTATGGTAAAAATTTTGATAATTATATTATTTTTAACCCTTATTTAAACTACCGACTAAAAGGTAATTATTTTTTAGAAATAAAAGATAATGCACCAATTACAAATATTTTAATTAACCTTTTACAAAAGCAAGTTTTTATATCAAATATGTCTTATAGGATATGGGATGAAAACATACCAAATTCTGATATTATTATAGATGAAAAGAATTTAGAAGATTATTTTAATGTTTTTTTAAAAAAAGTTGAAGGCTTGTTACCAAAGTCACAAGAAGATGAAGAGAAAACAAAAAGAAATAGTATATTTGGTACTTCTGATGAAAACTTAATAAAATTCATGTTATATAGAACATGTAAAAACATTAATGATAAATGGATAACACAAACTACAGATGATAATGTTTTTTTTCAGTGTGGTGTCAGAAACCAAACAGATTCAGCATTGGCGACAAAAAGAACCAGTAATTCAAGCAATCCATCATCAACACCAAGATTAATAGATAGTTTTAGATTTGTTGATAGAGCCTTTAAGGATATTGGAGATGATTTTGCATTAAACCCATTTCCAATTTATGATATGATGGGTTCACAGCCAAATACTAGTCTTTATAATTTACTTACATCTATATTATCATCAAATAATTTTGATTTTATTGCGTTGCCTAATTTTATAGATTATAGAAATAATAATAACTTAAAAAACGTCTTTAAACCGTACCCAAAATATTCAGTAAATAACATTTCTGGTCCTTCTTTTATTTGTATGTATGTAGGACAAACATCTAAACATTTAGATTTTGGTGGTTCAAATTACCCTAATGATGGTTTTGACTTTAGGGATGGTGATACCCCATCTGATTTTAACTCTGAATTAAAAGATAATGAAGACCCAGTGACATATTTTAAAGTTAGGTTTGGTCAACAAAATCAAAATATATTTAAAGATATATCATTAGACCAGAGTGAATTTGCTGAAACAGCAGAGTCTTTGCAAATAATGGATGATATATCTAAAAAAGGTACTGAAACATATAGAACATTAGCTGGACAAAACATTTATAATGTATATTCCGTTAGAAGTTATAAAGTTGAAATTGAAATGATGGGTAATGCAATGATTCAACCAATGATGTATTTTCAATTAGATAATATTCCCATGTTTCATGGTGCTTATCTTATTACTAGGGTAAAACACAGTATTAAACCAAATTCTATGTCAACTAATTTTACTGGTACTAGAATAAGAAAACCAGCTACTAAAATATTAGATACTGGTTATTTATTTATGTCATTGCTTGAAACGTTAAATACAACTAACATTGATACTAATGGTGTGACAATTAATTCAAATAATTATAATTGGCAAACATCTGACGTAGAATGTGGGTCTTTCAATGTTGGTTCAATAACTACTGATACTACTTTAACCGATGAAAAAGTACCTAATCTAACAGCCACTAAACCTATTAGAGATTTGGTAGCTAGGGTCGAAAGTCAACCAGACAATTACAATGCATATAATATTGGGGATTCTGGTGCACAAGGTTCTATGAATTATAAACCTTCAGACCTAACAATTAAACAAATTAAAGAATTACAAGCATTACCAAATGGTAACGAAAAAAGAATTTTTGCGGTTGGGAAATATCAATTAATACCAAGTACGTTTAGCGGAATGACAAAAGCTTTAGGGTTTAATGATAATGAAAAATTTGATTCTGAAAAACAAGAAAAAGCAGGTATTTGGTTAATAAAAGATGGTGCTGGAGGTAGAAAAGGGTTAAAAGCGTATTTTGCAAACGATAGCAATGGTACAGAATTAGACCTTCAAAAAGCGATAACTGATTTAGCTTTAGAATTTGCTTCAATGCCAACATTTTTTGGACCTAATAAAGATTCAGCAAAAATTTACAGCAATCCTGGTGGATACTATCAAAATACTTCATTATATGGTGGAACGGCTGGAAACCCTGCTTCATCTAAATTTTGCGCTTTAGATGTAGCTAAAGCTTTAATACAAACATGGAAAAACTTAAATCCTGGAAAAACGCCTGAAATAGATTATGAAACCATATTACAAAGAGGTGGTCAACAACCAACAGCTTAATTTTATTTGTTTTGCTCAGTAATTTTTAGTACCTTTGCGTGATATGGTAGCCAATATAATCACAACAACAAACGTAAATGCTCCAGAAGACTTTAACGTTGTAAAGTCAATTAACTCTATTATAGATGGGTTACCAACCCTTATAATTGGTTATGACTATGTATCAAAACATTATCCAGATTTTGACATAACAGATGTTCAATTATCTAATAATCTTTATTGGACTTTTAAAAGAACAGAAAAAAGAGACAAACACGATGAGGACTTGGTTTGGTTTATAAATAAGGTTTACAAACAATTTACAGACAAAGTTATATATGTATTCGTTGACCCTATTCAATATAGGGGCAAAACAATGATGAAAATAATTAGAAAAATAAAGTCATTGGATAACATTATAACCTATGAACATGGTGAAATGCTGTATATGTATTCTGATAATTTTATATTTGGAGTAGATTTAAAATTATTAAAATATATTGGTTTTGATTCAGACAAAATAAAAGATAAGATAAAAGCCAGAAGTAGTGTGTTTTTGAGAGAAAACGAGATACTTATAGAATATAAAAAATGCATTAATTATCTAAACGGAAACATTAGATTTGCACCGTACTTATATTCTATAAAAAATGGACAAAACGATTCTTCTAGCGTCATTCATATTCCCAGAGAGAGTTGATTGGTTTATTAGTTATCTAGAGGCTAAATTTTCAATAACCAAAGACAAAGTTTTTTGTTATAAAAATTTGGACGATGAATCAAAAGTCATCATGACATTTAAGTTTAAATTTGAAAAAGATAAAAAAACAAACTTAAAAGACTTATTTCCAAATGCTGTGCCGATTCACAAGAAAGGAAATGCGCTATATACTATAAACGCTTTAAATAAACTAATTGATTTAAAAGTTGGTAGCGATACAGGAAACATTGACTATAAATCTTATAAGATTGATTGGTCAGAATACCAAGACAGAATTATTTTATTAAACGGCCAAGAGCTAGGTATTTTCAAGATTCAGAGAATTTTTTAATGTGTTTGAGATATTTATATAAAAGATAACAACTTTAAAAACTAAAGTTATGGAAAATATAAATAAAAAAGAAATAAACAAAAAATCTGAAGACCTTATGAAAGCGTTGGATTCAATGCTGGAAAACGGTGAAAACCCAAATTTGGATTGCAGTTCTGGTGTTTGCGTAATAAAAGGTGACAAAAGTATTGTTGAAAGAATCAACAAGAAGATAATAACAGAAGACGGAAGACAATTATTATTCTAATGAAAAAGACTAAATTCAACCCAAGCTTGCTTAAGGAAGAACAAAATAGATTTAAACTTTTGTTAGAATATGATTTCTACCAAGAGAAAAAAGAAATTCCTGAGTTTAAAAACCTGATTTTAGGTGACACTATGGATGAGGCTGAAGAAGCCCCAGCTGATTTGGAACCAGAAGATAACATTGGCTCAGCTGCTGACAGTGTTGCAGCTGATTTAGGTGTTGAGGCTCCAGCTGGTGAAGAAGAAGTTACTGAATTACCAGATGAAGCCCCAGCCGATGATGAAGAAGCTCCAGCAGATGACGAGGAAGCACCTGCTGATGAACCAGCTAGTGATGAGGTTGAGGTCGATGTTACATCTATTGTAAAAGGTTCTGAAGAAGCTAAAAAAGCTGCTGACGCTGCCACAAAAAATACAGAAATGTTGCTACAAAAATTGGCTGATTTGGAATCACGTGTTGCTAACATGACAGACATAACAAATAAAATAGAAGGATTAGAGCAAGAAATCATAAAAAGAAACCCAACACCAGTTGAAAAATTGGAGATGAGGTCACTTCACTCATATCCTTTCAGCCAAAAATTAAGTGATTATTGGGCTGATAAAGAGGGAATGTATGATGTTATGGGTACAAGTAACAAACCAAAAGAATACATTTTAACAAAAGGTGATGTTGATTCAACTTACAGCGATTCATCAATTAAACAATCATTTTCAATACCAGAAAACCCTTATGATGAGGGAGACATTCCAGAGTATGAAGAAGAAGATATCTAAATAAAAGGCCCCTTTTTGGGGCTTTTTTATTTTTTATCACCACATACTTGCAAGTTTGAAGAATGTGTAGTATATTTGCATTTAAGAGTTAAAATAGGAATAAAATAAACCAACATTCTGCTTGACTTTTCCTATATTTTTAGTATATTTGTAACACAGAAACTAAGTAAAAATAACATCTATATAAATTTAAAAACAAAGTAAAATGAGTAATGAAAAAACCAGTTTGCAAGCTATTCTAGAGCAATACGAAGCAAACAACAAACCAAAGTATGAGAAGAAATCAGAAAAGGTTTATGACCTAAAAAACTACTTTAACACCTACATTAAAGATGGTGTAAAGTCAGCAACAAAACAAATCAGGGTTTTACCTAACACAAACGGTGGTACACCATTCGTTGAGATGCACGGTCATAAAATTCAAGTTGATGGTGAGTGGAAAACATTCCCTTGCTTGAAACATGAAAAAGACGAAGCGTGTCCTTTCTGCGAAGCACGTGAGGCGTTGTTATCTACTGGTAGAGAGTCTGATAAAGAACTTGCTAAAAAGTACAGCGCAAAAATGATGTACGTTGTTAAAGTGATTGACAGAGAACACCCAGAAGAAGGTGTTAAATTCTGGAGATTTAACCACGACTATCGTAAAGAGGGTATCTATGACAAAATCATCGGTGTTCTTAACGCTCTTAAAAAGGATGTTACACACCCAGAAACTGGTCGTGACCTTGTGTTGACCATCAATAGAAACCAAAACAATGTACCAGTTGTGTCTGCTGTTGCATCCCTAGACCCTAGTCCGCTTTCAGAAAACGCTGAAGAAGCAAAAGCTTGGTTGTCAGATGTAAGAACTTGGGAAGATGTTTATTCTGTTAGAAGTTATGAGTATTTGGAAATCATTGTAAAAGGTGGTATCCCAGTATGGAGTTCTGAAGATAAGAAATTTGTTGACAAAGCTTCTTTGACTGCTACATCTAGTGAAACTGAGTCTTTGGATTCTGAATTGACATTGGGTGTTGAAAATGTTAAAGCTGGTATAGTATCAGCCCCAACTGCTCCAACAGCTACGGTTGAGACAACCAAAGAAGAAGAGGAGTCAGATGACCTTCCATTCTAATTTTAATGTTTTACACACAAAGAAAGGTGAGAAATCGCCTTTTTTTGTTCTAGAATAACAATTTAAAATAATAACATTAAAATGGCGAAAAAACCTACTAAAAAACCTATTGAGAAAAAAGAATTTAACTTAGAGGATTTTAAGAAGACACAAGGACTTAATTTTACGGTAAAAGAAAAAGAATTAGCATGGATACCACTTTCAGAAGCATTTCATGATGCGGTTAAAGTTCCAGGAATTCCAGTTGGATATTTTACCAGCTTTAGAGGATATTCAAACACTGGTAAATCAACTGCGATTTATGAAGGTGTTGCTGGATGTCAAAAATTAGGCATTCTACCAATTATTTATGAAACCGAAGGAAACTGGAATTGGGCTCATGCAAAAAATATTGGTGTTCAATTTGAAGAATATGTTGATGAAGAAACTGGAGAATTAAATTACCGTGGTGATTTCATTTTCTTACAAGGTCCAGACCTTTTAAAAATGTACGCTTGTTATGACCATCAACATAGTAAAATGGGAACAAAACCATTAAGATATGAACCAGTTGTTGAGGACATATCATTACATATGCACACAATTTTGGATGCGCAACAAGAAGAAATATTACCAAGAGATGTTGCTTTCTTCTGGGATTCAGTCGGTTCAATAAACTGTTTCAAAGGTGCTACCTCAAAAACAACCAACAATCAATGGACTGCTGGTGCTTTGGCTACATGCTTCAAATCACTAATTAATTATAGAATCCCAGCGTCTAGAAGAGAAGATGCACCTTATACCGCTACATTTGCTGTAGTTCAGCAAATATGGTTAGATAACGAAAACAAAGTTATCAAACATAAGGGTGGTGAAGCGTTCTTTTACTCACCAAGACTTATCTTCCATTTTGGTGGTATTCTTACACATAGCACTGAAAAATTAAAAGCTACATTGGCTGGTGAAGAGTTTCAGTTTGGTGTTGAAACCAGAATTAGATGCGAAAAGAATCAAGTTAATGGTATCGAACAAAAGGGCAAGATTGCATCAACACCGCATGGCTATTGGAACCCAGACAAAATCAATGATTACAAAGAAGAGCACAAAGAGTTTATAAAGGCTCATTTAAACACAGAGTATGATGATTTTGTGATTGAGAAAGAAGAAATCGGATTAAGCAAAGAAGATATGATGGCTTAATTTATTGTTTAACCTATTAACAATGAGTTTGTGAATAAAAGACCACCACGTAATGGTGAAAAAATAATAAAGAAACAAAATACGCTTTTGGTAGACGGAAATGCCCTATTTAAAGTAGGGTATTTCGGTGCCAAAGGAGAATACAACAGCAGTGGAGAACACATTGGTGGTTTATATTCGTTTCTAACTATTTTACGAAAAATTTTAACGGATGACCTTTACCATAAGGTTTATGTTTTCTGGGATGGAAACTACAGCGGAAAGCTAAGATACGAAATATACGAACCATACAAAAGTGGCCGTGGTAAAGATTATATAAACGGCACCCAACCAATAGAACTATCTGAACTAAAACAGAGAAAGATGGTTTGGGACTATCTAAACGAAATGTATGTTAGACAATTAAAACACGAAGTTATTGAAAGTGATGACTTTATAGCATACTATTGTTTAAATAAAAAGGAGAACGAAAAAATTACAATTGTATCGACAGATAGAGACTTTTTGCAGTTGATATCTGAAGACGTAAGAATTTATTTTATAGATTTGAAAGAATATGTTGATTTATTCAATTATTCTTCGTACTTTTGCCACCACAAAGATAATTCTGTTCTTATAAAAACCATGATTGGAGATACTAGTGATAGTATAAAAGGAATCAAAGGTTTAGGTGAGACAAAATTACTTTCTTTATTTCCAGATTTAAAACAACGTAAACTAAGTGTAGATGACGTAATTCAAGAAGCAAAAAGGTTACAAAATGATAGAGTAACCAACAAACAGAAACCTCTTACAATCCTAGATAATATCATAAACAAGGTTACAGACGGTGTTCAAAAAGACAAGATTTATGAGATTAATGATAGATTGGTAAACTTGTCAAAACCAATGTTAACTGAAAACGGTGTAAGAGAATTAGAACATTTAATAGATGGTACCCTTGACTCATCGGGTAGAGACCTCAAAAATGTTTTTATCATGATGAAAAGAGATGGGTTAGACAAATCATTGGGTGAGACTAGGTACGCTACCTTTTTAGAACCTTTTAAAAAACTAATAGACAGAGAAAACAATTTTTAAAATTTAAATTATGACTAGTACAAAAGCAAACACTGGCGCATTTGACCAGAAGAAAGTTGAAGAACAACGTTTTGAATTCGTTCTTTACATTAACAACCACATTATCTGCCAAAGATATTTTAATATTCGTGAGTTTAACGAAAATTGTGTTGGCTCGTGGGAGATGAAAGATTTAATGGATGCTATTTGCGGAATGAATAATGGTGATTTTGGTACCATGGGAATCATACCAAACTATTTGAAAAACAAATCAAAGGATTATCTTTGGAATAATTACAATCCTTATTCTGTTCAACCAGACCAAGGCCCAAGAAACATTTTTGAGAAAATTGATGATTTCCAGTTTGAGATTAAGATAGATAAGAAAAGTGTCGCAAAATCAATGTTTTCTGGTAATTATTTTCCACCAAAAGTGCGTTATGCTGTGGATATAAAAGAAATCATCCCAGCTATAATGTCTGAGATTAGGCATTCGTTTAGCAAAAAAAATTATATCAAAGTGGTTGCCTAAGCGACCACTTTGTGATATTTATCCATAACAACGTTTTTAAATATAAAAAAAAATAAATGGCAAAAATAGATAGAGACAATTTGGGTTATTTGGGTTTAGACTATGAGTTTAGACTTATGGCTCAATTACTTACAGACAATAGATTTGCCAATTCAATTGTTGATATAGTAGATGCTAATTACTTTAGTGACCCATATCTTAGAGTAATAGCAGCTGCAATAAAAGAAGCCAAAGAAAAAGATGATATTGTTCCTGACTTAGGAAGTATTAAAATTAGACTGTTAGCCGATGTGACAGAGGATTTACAAAGAAAGTATATCCTAACACAGCTTAGCAAGGTTCAAGAAGCTAGTTCTTATGACGCTCTTAAAATACAAGACATCGCTATGAAGTTTTGTAAGCAACAAGAGTTGAAGAAATCTATCAAACAGATTCAAAAAATTATTGATGTTGGTGACATTGAAAACTATGAAAAATGCGAAACAATACTTAGAAAAGCATTGGAGCATGGTGACAACAAAGATGATGGTATGGATATTTTTGATAATATCAAAGATGTTTTGATTGATGACTTCAGAAAACCAATAAGAACTGGTATAAAAGGCTTGGATGAAGTAATGGACGGTGGCTTATCTAAAGGTGAATTGGCTGTAATATTGGCACCATTTGGTGTCGGTAAAACAACCATGATGACCAAAATTGCTAACACAGCAATGAACGATGGTAACAGAGTTTTACAAATATTCTTTGAAGACAATCCAAAAGTAATTCAAAGAAAACACATTTCTTGTTGGACTGGTGTTGACTTAAATAGCTTATCTTTACACAAAGATGAAATCATGTCTTTATGTGAACAAAAGCAAAAAGAGTCAAAAGGCGGTAAAGGTATCTTAAAACTTAAAAAGTTTTCTAGTGATGGGACAACCATACCGATTATAAGACAGTACATTAGGAAAAAAATTGCAGAAGGTTTTAGACCAGACATCGTTCTATTGGATTATATAGACTGCGTTCAGCCATCAAGAAAGTATGATGATGCGAATGTTGGGGAAGGCAGTGTTATGAGACAATTTGAAGCTATGTTAGCTGAATTAGATATTGCTGGCTGGACAGCGGTGCAAGGAAACAGAAGTTCAATAAAGGCAAACGTAGTAGAAGCAGACCAAATGGGTGGTTCAATCAAAAAAGGTCAGATAGGACACTTTATTGTGTCAATCGCAAAAACACTTGACCAAAAAGAAAATGGAACTGCAACAATGGCCATACTTAAATCACGTTTTGGAAAGGATGGTATTATCTTTGAAGACATTACCTTTGACAATGCTAGGATTCAGATAGATATGGGTCAAAGCAAAGGAGCAAGAACCCAAACTGAATACAGAAAAGATGTCGAGATTAACGACCAAGCAAGGGTTAATGAAGTTTTAGCCAGCACAAAAAGAAAAGCGGTTATAAACGAAGCATAAAAAACAAACTTAATTTATTAAAAATGTATCTAAAAGATAAAACACTTAAAAAAAGGTATTCCATTTTCCCAATCATTCACAATGATTTGTGGCAAATGTATAAGAAAGCAGAATCACAAACTTGGGTTGCTGAAGAAACAGATTTGAGCAAGGACAAATTTGATGAGCTAAAAGATAATGAAAAAACCTATCTAAAAAATATTTTGGCTTTCTTTGCCATATCAGATGGGTTGGTTATTGATAATTTGGCCACAAACTTTCTTAACGAAGTTGAAATATTGGAAGCTCAATATTTTTATGGACATCAAACGTTTATTGAACAAGTTCATGCAAATGGATATTCTCTATTGATTGAGACTTTTATAAAAAATCTTCATGAGAGAGAAGAGCTGTTTAATTCAATGGAAAGCAATCAAGCTGTTGCTAAAAAAGCTTCATGGGCTGAAAACTGGATAAACCATCCATCATTTGCTCATAGATTGGTAGCGTTTGCTTGTGTTGAAGGGATTGCATTCTCTAGTGTATTTTCTGGAGTTTTCTGGTTTAGAAGCAGAAACAAAATGCCAGGTTTGGCCGCAATGAACGAATTGATTTTAAGAGATGAAACATTCCATTATGAATTCGCAATCAACTTGTATAACAATTATTTAAAAGAGGATTACAAATTATCAACAGATGAGTTAAGAAAAGTTATATTGGGTTGTTATGAAGTTGAAAAAGCTTTCGTTGAAGAAAGCATGCCAGATGGTTTACAAGGAATCACAAAACAAGACATGGTAAAATATGTTCAGTATGTTACTGATATTGTACTAAACGATTTTGGTTGTCAAAGAGAATTTATGGTTAGCAATCCATTAGAATATATGTCTAGAATTGGATTGTCTTCTAAAAATAACTTCTTTGAAAAGAGAGAAGGTGAATATACCAGAGTAGATATTCCAACAACTATTGATGGTATTTTTGACGAAGAATTTTAAATAAAATGGGAATGAGAATACTTAAACGAGACAAAACGACACAGGCATTTATGCCAAATAAAATCCTAACTAGGATTAAAACACAATCGACTGGACTAAAGGTTGATGCCGATTCTTTATTTTTAGAGGTGATGCCACTTATAAGTGATAATATCACAACAACAGAAATAGATGAAATAATTGCTTTTAAAGCTGCTGATAAAATCATTCAGCACCCAGACTACTCCTTATTAGGTGGTAGAATACTACTAAGCAGACAATCAAAATTGATAGGCAAAGAATTGCAACCAGTTGATTTGACTTATGACTTTTTTGCTGCAACAACATTTCTTTCGAAGTATTCAAAAAGAGATAACAACAAAGCTCCAATTGAATTACCTTCATGTATGTATGAGCGTGTTGCTTATCATTTACACGATGATGATGATGAATCTAGAAAGGAACTTCTAAAAGAATTAAAGACCAAAAGAGCCAACTTTGCAACACCGACATATACAAACGCTGGTGTGGATAAAAGAAATGGCATGATTAGTTGTAATCTAACACATTTGGAAGAAGATTCTTTTGAAGGTATCGAAGCTACTTTAACAAAGATAGCGTCTGCATCAAAAGAGGGTTCTGGTATTGGACTACTTATAGACCCACTCAGAAGTAAAGATAGCTTGGTTCATTCATTCCAAGGCAACGCTGGTGGTGTTGTAAGACTTGCAGATATGGTTCAATCAAAAATGCGTTTCTACAAACAAGGTTCACGTTCTGGAAGTTGCGCTCTTTATTTATCAGTTTGGCATAGAGACATTTTTGATTTCTTAGACCTTACGTTACCAATTGGTGATGAACAATTAAGAACACGTGATTTATTTACGGCTGTTGTTATAAACGATTTGTTTATGAAAAAGCTTGAAAGAAACGAAAATTGGTATTTGTTCTGTCCAAATGATATAAAGAAAGCTGGGTTAACACCACTACATCTTCTTTGGGGTGAAGAATTTGAAACGGAATATCAAAAAGCGGTTGATTTGGGGATTGGTAAACAAGTTAATCCGAAAGAAATATTTGATGCTATAGTAAAAGCTCAAGTTGAAAGCGGTAGACCATATGTTATGTTTAAAGACAATGCTAACAAAAGAAACATGCAGTCTAATATTGGACCTATTTGTCAATCAAATTTATGTATTGAAGTGTTTCAAGCATCAAAACCAAAATACACACCTCAATGTACTTTGGCATCTGTAAACTTAGCTGAACACAATGGACTTAAATCAATTGACAAAACAACAAGAGTTTTGGTTAGAGGATTAAATAAAGTTATTGACAAAAATAAATGGAGCGATGATTGGAGCCAAGCAGCTGGTTTGGACCAAAGAGCTTTAGCAATCGGTGTTGCTGGTTTAGCTGATTTCTTTGCAAAAAAGAAAATTTCGTTTGAAAGTGAAGAAGCTAAAAAATGGAACAATGATATTTTTGAAACAATGTATAAAGCTGCTGTCGAAGAGTCGATGATAATAGCTGAAGAAAAAGGACAAAACTACCCAGCTTGGGAGGGAAGCTTATATTCTGTTGGGGAAACTTATATTGAAGGTTGGTCACCAAAACCAACTGGAGAACCAATACCTATGTACAACAGCCTTCTTCTTGGTCTTATGCCAACGGCTTCATCAGCAATTCTTTTGGGTTCATTTGAATCATTTGAACCAGTTACGGCTAATTTGTTTACTAGACGTGTCGGTCAAGGTGAATTTTTGATTGTTAACAAATATCTTGTAAACGAATTGATTGAACATGAGTTATGGGATTCAGAAATGATTGACAAAGTTATAAAAAATAAAGGTAGTATTCAAAACATTGTTGAGATTCCAGAAGATATTCGTTTCAGATACAAAGATGTTTGGGAGATACCACAAAGAGTTTTACTAGACTTGGCTATCATTAGAAACAAATATGTTGACCAGTCACAGTCACTGAATGTATACCATGCTGACGCAAAATATGGCAAAATAGCTAGTGCTTTGATGTACGCTTGGAAAGGTGGGTTAAAGACAGGTGTTTACTACACTAGAACTAAATCAAAGCTAGAAACAAACACAAAATTAGCCACACAACTAGTAGCTGTTGTAAAGAAACCAAAAGACAGTCAATTTGAATGTTTTGGTTGTTCAGCTTAAAAATTATACTAAAATTATAAAAGGGCCTAAAAAAGGGCCCTTTTTTATTTACATATTTACTTACAAAAATCTTTTAGTATTATATTTATCTGAAAAAGCATAAATATGGCTGAATTAAAATACATCAATATAAATTATCCATTTAAGAACAGCTCAAAGGGTTTTTTTTTGGATTTGACCAGTGATGAAAATGCAGCAATCAAAGCTGACCTATTGCATTTAATATTAACTAGAAAAGGTCAAAGACTTTATAATCCAGAGTTTGGAACTGATTTGCTTAGATATATTTTTGAACCAGAAGATGGATTGACATTATCTAAAATAAAAGAAGAAATAGACACAGCGGTAAACAAATATTTACCAAAACTTAAAGTAAATAATATAAGTGTTGAACCATCAGAATTAAATGACCACGCAGCTGTGGTTAGGTTTGACTATACCATAACAGATGACGTTTTTACAACAACTGATTTTGTAATAATTAATATATAATATGGCACAAGGAATAAACTACACTTCTCGTAATTTTGCGGACATAAGAACTGACCTAGTAAACATGGTCAGACAATACTATCCAGACATTTTTAATGATTTTAACGATGCATCTGTTGGTATGATGTTATTGGAATTAAACGCTGCTGTTGGGGACATGCTCTCCTTCAATACAGATAGAATGTTCCAAGAAACACAAATTGATTATGCACAACAAAGACAATCAATTCTTTCTTTAGCTAGAACGTTTGGTTTGAAGGTTCCAGGAAAACGACCAAGTGTAACAATAGTTGATTTTTCAGTAACAGTACCACCTTTTGGTGATACATTTGATGTCTCATATGCACCAATTATTAGAGCTGGAGCGCAAGTAAGCGGAGCTGGTAAAGTATTTGAAACACAGTATGATATTGATTTTTCAAATCCTTTTACAATAGGTGGTATACCAAATAGACTTATTATCCCAAATTTTAATTCAAATGGCATTTTAACTACATATACTATTACAAAAAGAGAAATGGTTATAAATGGTTTTACTAAAATTTTTAAAAGAACTATTTCACCAAATGATGTAAGACCATTTTTTCAAATAATACTACCAGAAAACAATGTATTATCAATTAATTCTATTATAGCTCTTCAAGGTACAAATTTTACTCAAGACCCATCACTAGACCAATTTTTAAATATTCAAAATAGATGGTTTGAAATGGATGCACTAGCCGAAAGTGAAATATTCATTGAAGACACAGCTGTAGCTAGTGATAATGCTGGTATTAGACCAGGAAAGTGGATTACAGTAACAAAAAAATTCATACGTGAATACACTGATTTAGGGTTTACCAAAATAACATTTGGTGGTGGTAGCCAAGATGTTAGTAGTCTTTGCGACTTTGATGTAAACCCAGCTTTGGTTAATCAAATTGGTGATTTTATAAACAATATGGCATTGGGTGAAACACCAACAGCAAATACAACTATGTTTATAAAATACAGAGTTGGTGGTGGTGGAGACACAAATTTAGGACCAAATGTGTTAACTAACATAGGTTTATTAAACATGACTGTAAACGGTCCAAATCAAACTATAAACAATTCTGTTAGGGCATCTCTTGTTGTAAACAATCCATTACCAGCATTGGGTGGTAAAGACGCTCCTAGCGTTGAGGAAATTAGGAATATGGTTAAGTATAACTTTTCAGCTCAAAATAGAGCTGTAACAATAAAAGATTATCAGAGTAGAATTTCTTTAATGCCAGGTGAATTTGGAGTTCCTTTTAGATGTGGTGTATTTGAAGAACAAAATAAAATTAAAGTTTATGTAATGAGTTTAGATGCTAATGGAAAGTTATCAAACAATTCAACTAGCACACTTAGAAGTAATATAGCAACATATTTAGCAGATTACAGAATGTTAAATGACTATGTTCAGATTTCAAATGGTAAAATAATAAATCTTTCTTTTGAAATTGATTTATTTGTTGATAAAAAAGCACCACAATCACAAATCATATCTCAAGTAATTTCTAGTGTTCAGAGCTTTATGGATATAAACAAATATCAAATGGGTGATAATATATATTTGTCACCTTTAATTGAAAATATAAATAATGTTGGTGGAGTTTTAAACGTAATTGATTTAAGAATCTTTAATAAAGTAGGAAATGGATACAGTGTTAATGAGATTTCACAACCTTACATAGATACAGCGACAAGACAAATAGACATAGCAAGTGACTATACATTGTTTGGCGACCCAATTACTATGTTTGAGATAAAATTTCCAGCACAAGATATTAAAGTAAGAGTTAAATCATAAGGTTTTCTTATTTTTACAGTTTTGTATATTTGTATAAATAAAATTTAAAAATTAATTAAAATGGCTGGATGTAATTGTAAAGGTAATGTTATGAATGGTGAATCAAATAACGACTCACCAAAATCAATTTTTCAAAATACAGTAAATTATGGATTAAAATTACTTATGTTTTTAATCTTTTTGGTAATGTTACCATTGGTAATTGTATATATTGTTTATTTAGGTTTTAGCATAATTGTGTTAAATAAAAATGTAAACATGAAACCATTATTATCGGCTATTGGTAATAAGTTTAGAGAGAAAGACGATGAAGATAATTTTATTGATGAAGAAGAATTAAAAAATCTAACAGAAGAAGATGTTATTTTATTAGACGCTGATGATATAACAGATAAACAATTTTAAAATTAATGTCAGAATCAATAAGAATAAGGACTACACCAAATGGGGGTGACAAATACGTCAAAGTTAAGATAGACCAAGATATAGATTTTGTTGAAATTCTTTCATTAAAGATTTCACAAGATGAATTATATAGGGAATTTTGTTCTGACTATGGTGTTGTTGCTGGTAGGGTTATAATTAACAGCGGATTTGGTGTTCCAAATGCCAAAGTAAGTATATTCATACCTATTGATGAGGTTGATAAGAAAAATGTTGAACTATCGGCTATTTATCCATATGAAACTGTTGGCGATAAAAATAGTGATGGTATTCGCTATAATTTATTACCTAGATATTCTGATTCAGAAAATACTTGTTTTACAGCAGTTGGTACATTTCCTAGTAAAAGAGAAGTATTAGATAACTCAAATATTTTGGAAATTTACTGCAAATACTATAGATTTACAACAACAACAAATTATGCTGGTGACTTTATGATATTTGGAGTACCAGTTGGAACATATACACTCCATGTTGATGCTGACATTTCAGATATTGGTATTGCGTCTCAAAGACCATATGATTTAATAAGAAAAGGTAGTTCACCTAAATTTTTTAATAGTCCGACAAAATTTAAAAATGACACAAATTTAAACACGCTGATTCAAATAAAATCAGCAGATGTGGGTGTAAACATACAACCTTTTTGGGGCGACATGGAAAATTGTGAAATAGGTATTACAAGAGTTGATGTAGATTTAAATTATAATTTAGAACCTTGTGCTATTTTTATGGGTAGTATTTATGGCGACCAAGATAAAAACTCAGTAAATAAAAATTGTATTCCTAGAAAAAAATTTGGTGAAATGTGTGAACAAGTTACATCAGCTGGTTCCATAGAAATGATTAGAAAAACTTTAGATGATACAATTGAAGAGTTTTCTATTGACGGTGGTAGAGTCATTGATGATGACGGTACTTGGGCTTATCAAATTCCAATGAATTTAGATTATATGATAACTGATGAAACTGGTGCGCTCATTTTATCCGAAGACCCAAGCAAAGGTATCCCAACTAGAGCTAACGTTAGGTTTAGAATAGGTATGGATGAGACTGGTGGTTTAGGTAGACTTAGAACTAGAGCAAAATATTTGGTCCCAAACAACCCAAAATTACCTTCTGAGATAGATTATAATTTTGACGAAAATACAAAACCAACTAGTTTTAGAAATTTATATTGGAATAAAATATATACAGTTTCAAATTTTATAACTAGGTATCAGAGAAGTATTACAGGTGCAGCGGATAGAAGCATAACAGCCATGAAAAGTGTCGATGCATGTGCTGGTGATAAGAATCCATTCCCATATAATAGAGTAAACACAACAACCAATCCAATATTTTTTATAATATGTTTGATTATAAAAATAATTGGATTTATCGTTGGTTTGATTAATTCAATCATTATACCTCTTATAAATGCTATTGTGTCTATTGTTAGAGCAGTGGTTGATATTATTAATTTTTTTGGAAACGATGTAACAAAACCAGATTATGTTCCGTGTGTTACAATTGAATGCCCATCAGATAATGGGTCGTTATTTGCCCCAGGCTGTAAAGAAGGCACCGATGGTTATGTCGCTGCCAATCCAACATATGGTTGTGGTGGTACGTATGGTGATTGTTCACCCTTTAATTTGGTTGGATTAGATGATTGTTTAGCATTTCAAATGGCTCAAGATTTAAATTTATTTCAGTTTGATTTTTATAATGATTGGGTTAATGGAACCTTGTTTAGTTATCTTTTAAAGTATAAAAGAAGACAAAGTCAAGAAGAAAGATTTTGCGAGTTTGATTGTTCTGATTTTACTGGGGACCCTAACTATACTGGGGTTGATGGAAACGGTGATGGTACACCAGATAATGATTGTACAAACCGTGTTTTATTAGACACATGTTATAATTGTGGTGGTGGTGGTTTACATTTACCAAGTTCTTCTGGCGGTTTTCAATTTAATTATTTAGATTGTCAAAAAGAAAGTCGCGATAATGGTTTAATAAGAGAGGGTTTAATTAAAAAATATAAAGGTGAATTATATTATGCTGCTACCCTACATACATTAACACCGTTTAAATTATTTGCAACAGAAATTGTTTGTTTAGGTTCTGTATTTACATGTGATTGGCAAGGTTATCCTAAATTACAACCAAATTTAGTCACAACTTCATACAAATTACCTCCAGAGATTGAAGAAAAAGATAGTAATAACACTACAGTATTAGCAAGTGGTCAGGTAACAATTGGTCTTGGTTCAAAAGGTTTATTTTTTGATATTAATTGTGTTGGTTTACACGTTGATTATCAACAATGTCTTAATCTTAGACATATTTGTGAAATCGGTGTTGATTTAGATGAAGCCATCTTTATCCCAACAACAAACCAATTTATACCAGCTGATTCAATAATGGGTTCAAATGATATAACTGATTTAAATGAACAATTTAGAAATGCGTTTCTTTACATAAATAGTGGAACAACATTTCCAGTTATTTATTCACAACCAACAAACATTAACAGCAACTTCAATACTAGCAACTCAGCAATTTATAATTTTGCTAACAATATAGATAATGGTATTGATTATGCTAATTTTAGAGGATATTTTTCACTTCAGACACCACCACAACCAATTGATAATAATTATTGGCAATCAAAACATTCATTTTTCATGTATTTTGGAATAATTCCAGGTCGTTCAGCTTTAGATAAAATGAATCAAAGGTATTTTACACCATGTATTGTACCAGTTGATTCTGATATGCTTATAGATGCCACAGTTACCCCAGCAACTGGCTCAACATCAGCTGATGGGACAATAACGTTTACAATTGTTGGTGGACAAGGACCATATACATATGTAATAACAGACAACTTAACAGGAAACCAACCATCTGGATGTGCATGTTCTGGAAATACAATCAACATAACAACAACACCGCCTAGTGTTACAGTAAATAATTTACCGCAAGGAACTTACACGATAAGTGTATTTGATGCAGCTGGAAACCCAGCAACACAAACAGTTGTTGTAGGTGGACCAATTTCATTTTATTGTAGTGCAAGTGTTACGCAAAACAATACATCAGCTACTTCACCAGATGGTGAAATAACATTTAATGCAATTGGTGGAACACTACCATATACATATTCTTTGATTGACGAAAATAATAATCCTGTATCAACTGGTCAAATACCATCACCTACATCAACTACAGTTGTTTTCAATTCTTTACCTTCAACATCAACACCACAAGGTTATACTGTTATAGTAAATGATTTTAATGGAGCAATATGTACAACAACTGGTTTGACAATTTCTGGCCCGACCGTTATTTCCATAATACCATCTGTAACCGCAACAACATGTTATTATGGAACTTTAGATGGTGCAATATCTATAACTATTATCGGTGCTCAACAACCATATACAGTTATAACAACTGGCGCTGGTCCAAATAATAGCAATTTTTATAGCGCTTCACTTAATTTAACTAATTTAGCGGCTGGTAATTATTTAATTACTGTTAATGATGCCACAGGTCAACAACAATCTCAACAAGTTTCAGTTGGAACAATCGGAGCTATGTTACAATTAAACCCAGCATCAGCTAGTGAATTAGCTAAACAATGCGACCCAAATAACTATACAATTCCTTTTTATATTACTAATGGTTTATCTAATGGTGCAATAGCTTATATTGAGTATAGAGTAGATAATTCAACAACATGGAATTATTTAATAGCAGCCCAAACATGGACCACTGCAAGTGCTCTCATGTCATTTGACGTCCCTAGCACAGCGTTTTTAAATACAATAACCTTTAGGTTTAGTGACACATCTAATCATGCTTGTCATAGCAATACGTTAACATACAATAAAGCGTCAATGACGTTGCCAAGTTCTATATTAAGTAAAACAATTAACAATGGCAATAATAATAACGGTTATGTTCAAGCTCAAGGTGGTATACCTCCTTATACGTGTTCAATAAACGGAGGACAAGCTCAACCTATGACTGGTCTTCCAGCAACCCTTTCATTTAATGGAACAATAAACTCGGTAGTAGTAACAGATAGTGTTGGTTGTACAGCATAATATATTAACATGAGTACAGAAAGAAAACAAATTAGATTAGCGGTAGAAAATTCAAAAGAATCTTT
>Ga0214917_10001960_pt1 | contig 25772 bp, 32 predicted proteins | sample LL_1208_BB_MetaG_FD_177983 | JGI IMG/M metagenome (GOLD analysis project Ga0214917, IMG submission 177983) | Freshwater microbial communities from Lake Lanier, Atlanta, Georgia, United States - LL_1208_BB | ecosystem: Environmental > Aquatic > Freshwater > Lake | place: USA: Georgia | collected...
GCGCATCCCGTGGCGCCATGAGGTGGGTCTTGACCCCCGTGTGTGCGTGCACCCAACGCTTCTCCCCCCCAAGAAAATTTCATGTCATTTAATCTGGCTCAGTTCTACAAGTTCTGTAGTGAACTTAAAATAGAGACTAAGGAACATGGTCTCAGGAAGATGGATAGGTTATTAGGTACTCAGACATATATTATGGATGAGATAGCTAAGGGTCTACAGGATGATATTCATTTCTTTGTGATATTAAAGGGTAGACAGTTAGGGATAACTACCATATCTTTGGCATTAGATCTTTACTGGCATTTTGTACATCCTGGATTACAGGGTACATTAACGACAGATACGGAAGAAAACAGAGATATGTTTAGGAGTACTCTGTCTATGTATATAGATGGGTTACCCAGAGAATATAAAGTACCTGTTATTGCTCACAACAGAAACCACATCTCGTTGAAGAACCGTAGTCGGTTGTTTTATCAGGTGGCTGGATTGCGTTCCAAGGGGTCTCTGGGGCGCGGTAAGGCGATAACGTACCTGCATGGTACTGAGACATCCAGTTGGGGAGATGAGGAGGGCCTAGCGTCTCTCTTGGCTTCTCTTGCCGAGACCAATCCTCAGAGATTGTATTTATTTGAGAGTACTGCTCGTGGGTTTAATATGTTCCACGATATGTATGTGACTGCCAAGAAGGCTAGAACTCAGAGGGCTATATTTTGTGGCTGGTGGAGAAATGAGCTTTATTCTGTAGAAGCAGAGACGGATGTTTATAAGGTTTATTGGGATGGTAAATTAACTGGGGAAGAAAAAGAGTGGGTGAAGGACATCAAGAAGTTATACGGGGTGGAGATCAACAGCAGGCAGATGGCGTGGTGGAGATGGAAGCTGCACGAGGGGATCAAGGACGATGCGTTGATGTACCAGGAGTTTCCTCCTACGGAAGACTACGCATTCGTGATGACTGGTACGAGCTTCTTCTCAAACTCCCGGTGTACTGACGCTGCCAAGAAGTCTCGGCAACTACATCCGGAATGTTTCCGCTATGCTTTTGGGGCTATGTTCCAAGACACAGATGTCTTGAAGTCAACTGAGAAGTTGGGAACTCTTAAGGTCTGGGAACAGCCTATTGACACGGCGTATTACGTGATTGGTGCTGACCCTGCTTATGGATCATCTGACTGGGCAGACCGTTTTTCTATCCAAGTGTTCCGCGTCTATGCAAATGGCATGGAGCAGGTTGCAGAGTTTGCGACCAGTGAGATGAACACCTACCAGTTTGCGTGGGTGATCGCTCACCTTGCCGGTGCGTACAAGAATTCAACTCTGAACTTGGAAGTCAACGGTCCCGGTCAGGCTGTGATCAACGAGATGCGTAACCTCAAACGTCTTGCTGCCGCGCAAGGTACTGCCGGTCACGGCATCATGGATGTGCTGGGTTCTATGCAGAACTACATCTGGCGCCGTAACGATACGATGTCCGGGTTATCCAACTCTATTGGGTTCTTGACTACGAGTCAGACCAAGGAGCGGATGCTGACCTACATGAAGGATTACTTCGAACGTGGGTTGATGGACATTAAATCTATGGACTTGCTAGACGAGATGAAGGGCATTGTCCGTGAGGGCGGGTTTATCGGTGCGCCTGGGCGCGGCAAAGATGATAGAGTTATCGCCAGTGCACTCGCCGCTGTGGCATATGCCGAGCAGGTTCAACCCCGATTGATTGCCATGAGATTGACAAAAGAAATCTCTCATGCCCAAGAAAACCAGACGCCAGAGCAGATCGCTGCTGGACGTAACGTATCCAACTACCTCAAGAAAATCGGGATGTACGGTGGCTCTACACACTGATCTCACAATCGTATCTATTCACGGCCACACTGACGGTGCAGCCGCTATTCCCAGTCTTGTTGAGAGTCTTGCCCAATTGCCCGGAAGCCGGGGTCTGCTGATCTCTATTGAAAGACCTCCTTCCTTGCCAGACCATATCGCTTGGAAACAAACAGCACATCTGGATTATTTTCAATACTCGATGTTTTGTATGTACTGCCTCCAGCATTACATCGAGACCGAGTACTGCTTGGTTGTGCAAGACGATGGCTGGGTCATCAACGGGGATAACTTCACGGGTGAGTACTACGAGTACGACTATGTGGGCGCACCTACTCACATGGGTATCCTGGGCGACCAAGCAATGTTCCACTTCTCGTGGGTTCATGTGAAAGACCCCATTGTTGTGCAGAACGGCGGGTTCTCCCTGCGTAGCCGCAAGTTCTTGCAAGCCCCTTCTAAGCACGGCATCGTTCACAAGTTGTACAACCAGCAGCCGTTCATCAACGAAGATGTTCAGCTCTCAGGTTTGCTGCGTCCTCAACTGGAATCCTTGGGAATCCGGTATGCGCCGTTGAACATTGCCAAACACTTTTCGATTGAGTACATGGGTCCGGGCCTCCACGATGACATCGACCTAGAGCGGCTGGTCGGTCATCACGCACCCAGCAGAAAATTGATCGGGCATAAATCTATTGCGATCAGAAGCACCGTAGAAGAATGTGATAATGTCTTTGGTGAACTCGACTTCCTGATGTTCTTGCAAGACAAGGGCTACAAGTTTGAATACCGTAATTCCTAAAGAAGAACTTAAACTCCTGGTGGGACGATTCCTCAAGGATAAGCAACGCGGTATTTCTCTTCAGAAGTTTGCTGACCTCTGCGGTATCTCAAGAGAATTCCTGGCTGACGTGTTCATCTACGAGAACGCACCCATGAGTGAGACCACCCAACGTCGGGTCTCATCCGCCTACCAAGCGTGGCGAGAAGGTCGCGTGCGCGTCATGCGGAGGAAAGACCAAACCCAATACGTTGACTATCGCAAGATCCCAGAACCTGCTATCTTCCCGCACATGGGGATCGTAAACTCCCCTGACGGATTCAAACTATCTATCGGCCCCCGTAATCGACACGATTACTCTTATCCTACTTTGGACGAATCATGAGCGTACTCCACGACTATCTTTGCGCGTCTCACGGACTCTTCGAATCTTATGAACCTGAGTGCCCTATCAAATTTTGCACAGCAGAACTCAACATGGTTTTTCTAAAACCAGTTGCACTCAAATCAGATAAAACCAAACAGGCTGACCGTCAACTCAAAGGTCTTGCCCAAGACTTCCAGATGTCAGATATCAAATCCACTCGCTCTGGTGACACGCAAGCCGGTTACCATCATCACCAAGTTCCTGACGAGCCAGAAGTCAAAGAGGCTCGCCCAGGCGATGCGGCCATCTGGGGTGGCAACTTCCAGAACATCAATATGCAGGCAGCACTTGCCGGGAAAGTCGCCCAGTCGGTTCGTGGAGAATCTGTTGGCGTAAACCCGAAAGATGCTGGTAACCTCACGGGACCTAAAGCCGCAAGTTACATTGCTGACCATGAGAACTTGGCACTAACACCATGAGAATTCCGAGCGATCCGGTAGAACGAGAATTCTTCTACCTAGACCTCATCCACAAGTGCGGCGTATCCATGCCTACTCGCCGCACCGATTACGGGGGTCTTCGCTCGTGGTATCTATTCGGGAATGGACCGGACGAAGCACCGGCCATGTACAACAAGATCTTTCCCCACATAGATCAGTTGTCATCCTTCCTCTACTCTGCCGAGACCACCCGGTTCTCCATAGACTTGGGTGCGGCAGTCCCAGATGAAGAGCAGGCCAAACTCCCGGTCTTGACCCGCGCACTCAACGATGAATGGCTAAACAGCAATGCTGACCAAGTATTCTCGACAGCGGTATCATGGTCTCTGTGCTACAACAGCACCTTTATTAAACTGGTTTATCGAAACGGTATTCATCCGTATCTCGTGGAACCGGCCAGCATCGGTGTACTGCGAGAAGACACCGCATACACTGACCGACAAGAAGCAATAATTCAGACTTACTACATCACGAAGTCTGAACTCTACAACCGTCTCTACAGCCACCCGCAACGGGAAAAGATCGTAGAGCGCGTGTCGTATATGCAGCACGAGCGCACGGAAGTCGCTAACGGCGTGCAGCGCATTATCATGAGCCAGACAGACCCGACACTCTACGGGAACGTCAACCTCGATCTCTCTGGCGGCAATCGCTACAAAGCACAAGTCGCAGAGGAAACCGTTGAGATGACGGAACTCTGGGTCTGGAACGATGAGACCGGCGACTACCAAGTGGTCACCCGCGCAGACCCTGATGTCATCATCTATGATCGTCCTGGCGCAACCGTCTTTTTGAAAGGCGAGCTGCCCTTCATCCAGATCTGCCCACTGCCGCTCTACGATTACTACTGGGGTCAGTCAGAAGTTTCCCGTCTGGTCTACCTCCAGCAAATGCGTAACAAGCGCATGGTGGAGATTCTGGACATCCTGTCTAAGCAGGTTAGCCCACCAACGGCTCTGATCGGATTCACTGGAATCTTGGATGAGAAGAACTTTGCTCTTAACCGAGCAGGCGGGATCTTGGCAACAGATATGCCAAGCGCCAAGGTTGAGAAGCTGGCCCCGCAAATGCCGCCAGATCTCTTCCGTGAGATCGGTGAAATTGACCTGATGTTCGAAGAAGCCTCTGGAATCGTCTCAGTCCTGCAAGGAAGGGGGGAGTCTGGGGTCAGATCGTCCGGTCATGCCAGTCAACTTGCCCGTTTAGGGTCATCTCGTGCCAAAAAACGGGCGCTTGTCATCGAAGATTCGCTAGAAAAAATGGCGACTCTGTATCTCAAGCTCATGCAAGCGTATCCAAACACGCATTACACGGATACAAGGGGCAATCGGTTCATTGCCGAGCAATTGCCTAAGAATTACGCTGTAAAAGTGGATGCACATAGCAATTCACCCATCTTCATGGAAGATTTGCGTCAATTGGCATTTAACTTGTTCAAAGCACAAGTCATTGACAAGGAATCCTTGCTAGACTTGCTTGAACCGCCTATGAAGCAGCAATTGAAAGACCGTCTCAAGAAAATGGAAGCGGCACAAGCCCAGCAAGCGGCTATGCAACCTCCGAAGGAGAAGTAATGGTCACCCAAGGCTATACAAAGACCGGGGATCAGCCCCGCGTCACCGCTAAAAGTCTAGATTCACGACAGACAACTCCATCCTTGACGTACCGTACACAGACGAATAGGATGGGTTCTGCTGGAAATTCTTCCCGCATGACCCGTGACTACACACGAAGGTAATTGAAATGTACAAGACAATGAAGCGCGGTCGTAAGACCCGTCGTTAATCCCCGCTAAAGAGTTCGATGGGTATGGCTGCTTGCCCTTCTCAAGTGGCCCCGCAACCAGGAGATCGTCATGGCACGTCGTGGTCGTAAAGGTCGGAAGTAATCCGAACGTAACAGGTTTCTGAACCGGCCTGCGGGAGGTGGGCGATGAGCCTCCCACTTGACTTGATTTGTAATTAGGTATAAAAGGTCGCACATGAGCGTACCACCAGATAAATTGATGGACTTGATGAAGAAGGGTCAAAAGACTGACACTCCTTCTGATACTCCTGCGGCTCCGGGAACATCAACTCCCGAAGCGCCCCCAATGGCTTCCCCAATGTCCACACCTGAAAAACAGATGGGGACTCGTGAAGCAGCAATGATCAACATCTCAATTGCTCTTGATCTTCTTGACCAGTCTCTCCCGGCAGTCGGTGCAGAGTCGGATGAAGGCAAAGCAATTATGGAAGCCTCTCGCAAACTCGGTGGTTTGCTGGGCGGCAAACGTAATGAAACCGGCGAACTCCAGCAGTCAGAAATTCTGCAAATGTTGCAGACACTGCCTAAGGCAGGCGGCATGACTCCTGAGTCCCGTGCAATTCAGTCAGCCCCGCCTCCGGGAATGACGCCCCCTGGCGCAGGTGCGCCAAAACCCCCTGGACTAGGATAAGCAATGGACCTCTTTAAGCCACGCGGAGCCTCTGCTCCCCGCCGCCCAACTGATGATCGTCAGGAAAACGGCCAGATCGTAAACACGCCACGCTTCTCGCGTTTCGGCGGTCTTGACAAGCCATCTGATCTGTCTAAGAACAGAATGGCTGTTCAAAAGCCTGCTGACGGCAAGAAAGTTATCTAAACCACATTGTAACGAGGGTAACAATGTCTCTTGAAAATCTATCAGTTGATGCACGCGATGAACTCGCGTCATTGGCCCAGCAACTAGCTGAGAATCCTTCTACCCGCAAAGAGTTTTTGCGGATGACCAAGAGGGTTAAGCCTGATCTTCCGATTCCAGAACTGGAAATTGAAGATCACACCAACACGGCCATTGCAGCATCAGAAGCACGAGTCCAATCTTTGGAGAACAAACTCCGAGAGCGTGATGCCGTGGAAGAGCTGCAAAAGCGCCGCAATTCGTTGAAGCAGAAGGGCTTGGCAAGTTCTGACGATGATATCAAGGGCATTGAAAAGATCATGCTTGAGCGCGGTATCACTAATCACGAGACCGCCGCTGAGTATCACGAGTGGATGAAGCAAGCCGCGACACCCACACCTTCCGGGTACAATCCACAAGTTATTCAGAAATTTGATTTGAATAAGTATTGGAAAAACCCAATTACCGCAGCAAGAAACGAAGCGGTCAGCGCATTGCAAGATTTGCGGCGACCGAATCGTCCTATTGGTTTGTAAACCTCACCGGAGATTGATATGGCCATTGGTGGCGGAATTCTACCGGCAACGGGATCAACTCAGTACACTGAGTTAACTTACGTCACTCGTAGGGCATTCATCCCGAAGCTGGTTGTACAGCTTTATAACTCGACCCCTCTTCTCGCAGCACTGATTGCTAACAGTCAGCAAGCCAGCGGCGGTGTGTCATCCGTAACAGTGCCTGTTCAGGGCGCTCAGTTTGTAAACGCACAATGGTCAGACTACAGCGGCTCGTTCGCTCAACCGTCTGTCCAGCAGGGTGCTTACAACGCTGAGTTCAACCTCAAGTTGATGATCACACCAGTCCCGTTCCTCGGGATGGAAGGTGCGGTTCAGCAAGACGCAGCAATCATTCCGCTGATTGAAGCGCGTATGAACGATGCGACCAACGTGATGATGGACGCGATGGCAACGTCGCTGTACCAGAACTACACGAATACCCAGCAGTTCATCGGCCTCCCAGGCGCGATTGACGATGGTACGAACCTCCAGACCTACGGCAACATTAACCGTAGCACCTACACATGGTGGAAGTCGAAGGTCTACAACGCTGGTAACGTCAACCCAACCCGTCAGAACATCCTGCAATACATTTCTGGAACCGTGAAGAACGGTGCAGAAGTGCCTAGCTTTGGTGTTTGCGGATTCGGTACTTGGACCCTGTTGGCTCAAGACTTTGTTGGTCAAGAGCAGTATGTCATCACCCCAGGTTCTGGGTTTGATGGCGACAACAACGGACCACAGGCTGCGTTCCGCGCACTGATGGTTGCTGGTGTGCCAATCTATCCAGATCCTTACTGCCCAGAAGGTCTGGTCTATTTCGTTAACACGAACTACCTGAACCTGTACATCCACGAGCAGGGTTCGTTTGTGTTCACTGGGTTTGAGTCCACTCTGCCTAACTGGCAGATTGGTTACGTCGGCGCCGTGCTGATGATTGCTGAGTTGATTAGTACCAAACCGAAGTCTATGACTCGGGTGGGTTCTTACAACTCGCTGACCCTGTAAGGAGAGAAACATGGCTCTCGCCCTAAACAAGATCCTGGTTGCCGGTGCTAATAGCAACACGGCTGGTGCGTACTTCACCACTCAGACTCTTATCGCCCCTGCGACGGTTGCTGGCAACGTAGTTCCTGCTGGCGTATATCTGATGTTCCCCACACTGAACAGCCAGATCTACGCTAACAACGGAACCGCGTTGGTCCTGTTGACCCCAGCAAACACTGGTGGCGTTCTGGTTAGTGACGGTGTTAACGTGGTTGCCAACTCGACTACGACTGCAAACACCATCACCTTCTTGACGGTGAACGGTGGTCTGACTGCAAACTCCACGTTTACTAGCTAAGGAGTAAACATGGCTAATGCAGATGCAGTCGGACAAAACCTACCAGACTCGTTTGGTAACTTTGCTATTGCTGGAGTTACCGGAGCGTCTTTGGCAACGGCTGGCAATGCTGTAGTGGCTATTCCTTTCCTGAAAGGTGGGCTTACCAATAGTGGTAACCTCACCGGATCAGGACAGGTAATCATTCGTCGGGTTACGGTTCAGAACCCCAACGCAAGTGTCTCGTTGGCTAACGTGGGTATCACGACTAGCAATGACGGGAACACGAGCAATGCGGTTGTCGCAGTAGTTTCGTTGGCAAACCTAACTGCTGTAAACAAGTTCCAAGACCTCGCGGTTGCAAGCCCCTATGCATTGACTACTACCGTCAATGGAGCGAACACCTCTGCCCTGTACTTGAATGTCTCTAACGCCGCTGCTGGCATTGTTGACATTCGCGTTTACGGTGACACGGTTTCGTTCTGATGGAAGTCTATGTAACCAACTGTAGTGACACCGACTTGGCTGATCGTCATGCCGGTGTTGACTATAAGTTCAAAAAAGGTGTGCCTACATCAGTACCTATCGAGGCTGCTAGGCACATCTTTGGTTACCAGGATAGTGACAAGCTCCCATATGCAGTCCGTCTGGGTTTTGCAACCCACTCGTCGGATCTGGAAGAAGGACTTGAACGGTTGGCAATGTTTCGCATAGGCCAACATTCAGCGCAGGACCGCATTCCCTCGGCGGTAGGCGTAGTACCCCTACCCGTCAAAAAAGTAGGGGTAGGGGGAAAAGTCTCCTGAGGGTTACAATAGGCAACTATGGCAACCCTTAATTCGTACATCACAGACGTTCGCAGGCTTCTACACGATGCCAACGGGAACTTTTGGTCTAACGATGAGATTACGGATTACATCAACGATGGGCGCGAAAGGATAGTACGGGACACTGGTTGCCTTCGTACCCTGCAAATATCCGCTACACCCCTCGCTCCAGACGGCACAGCCGCAATTATTTGGTCTGCTGGCCTTGTAGTCACCGCTGGACAGTACATATTCTCAAACATCTTTATCTATCAGGTGACTGTGGGTGGGACATTGGGGACTACAGCGCCTCCGTACCCCGCGTCTGGGACTAACTTCCCTCCATCAACTGCTTTCACCAACGGCACAGCAACGCTGTTGTATGTACAAAGTGCAGAAATCATCCCGTTTTCGTCGCTACCTAATGGTTCGCAGACTCTGGATGTTCTTAACCTGACGATCTACTGGGGCAACTCTAGGATTCCCTTGCGTTACTTGCCCTGGACGAACTTCAACGCCCAGCTCCGGTACTGGCAGAACTACGTTGGACGGCCTGTGTGCTTCTCAACGTATGGTCAGCAGCAAATTTACATCTCACCCGTGCCTGACCAGTCCTACAGCATGGAAGTGGACACGGTTATTTTGCCTTCTCCGCTCGTGTTGACCAATCCTACGGTCAATGACGCCATCAACGACCCGTACACCGTTCCTGTGGCGTTCTACGCGGCATACAAGGCCAAGTACAAGGAACAAAGCTACGGAGAATCTGAGATTTTCCTCCAGCAGTACAACCGTCAAGTACAAAGCGTGTTGAATTCAGTCTTCACGCGCAGGATTCCGGACCCGTATAGCAGTCCTTACTAAGATGGCATCTCAGGAACAGCAAAAAAAATACACTGTCCTGAAGACGTTTGGTGGCATAAACACAAAAGCCAACCGGACGGCCATCAAAGACAGTGAATTCTCGTGGTTGGAAAACGCCATGCCGATTGGCGACTCCAACATCAAGATTGTTCCCGCTCAAAGCACAGTTTTAGACAGCACAGGCAATGTTGTTGTCTTTGCCAACACAACTGCCTATCTAACGTCCACAAATATCAACGTATCTGACTACATAGTCAGTTTTGAGGTTGACGGTAGGGCGCAAGCATTCAATTTGACCAGCAATGTGACTAGCAACGTAGCGGTCGCAGGAACTTTCAGCAATGCCAACGTTAGTTCTGCTCAGTGGAAGAACGAAAGACTGATCATTGCCGACACCGACAAAGGGTTGTCAAGCTGGAACGGCGCTAACGTAGTCTCAATAGGTTCTGTTGGCCTGATCGCAGTATCAAACCCCGGATCTGGGTACACGTCTGCGCCAAACGTGGTGATCAGCGCACCTAACGATGCCAATGGCGTCCAGGCGGTAGCTACAGCCACAATTGTCACGGGTTCTGGTGGTATCAGATCAGTTTATGTAACCGCTGGCGGCTCTGGATACACGGCAGTGCCAGACGTAACCATCGGAGCACCCAACATCACGGGTGGAACCCAGGCTACAGCAGTTGCAAGCATCAGCGGTGGCGCAGTTGTCTCAGTTGGCATAGTCAACGGAGGGTCTGGATACACATCCGTTCCTGCTGTGACCTTCTCCAGCGGTGGAGCCACGGCTAACGCAGTCATTTCTACGGGTGGCGTAAGCACAGTATCCCTGACAAACGCAGGTAGTGGATATACATCATCTCCAACCATCACATTTTCTGGTGGTGGAGGATCTGGCGCTAATGCTATCGGCCAGATCGTTACGTTCAAGACCGGAACAGTCAGCATCTTGCTCAACAACGGCGGATCTGGCTATACGTCAGCACCAACGGTAGCTATCGGCGGGTCTAACGTAGTCCCTGCCACTGCTACAGCGATCGTTCTCGGAAACACTGTATCTCAAATTGTGATGACCAACCCTGGTGAGGGTTACACCAATGCCAGTGTCACGCTTTCTGGTGGTGGATTCTCTACTGCTGCCAATGTCACGGCAGTTGTAAACACAGATCAGGTGGTTTCTGTTGCCAGTTTTTCTGGCAGGAACTGGGTGGCCGCTGGACGCACCGTCTACTACTCGGCAGCAGACTCATACAGTGATTTCACGAGCGTATCTGCCGGTTCACTTACCTTGTCTGACTCCACGCTGCACGGCAACATCCGTGCTTTGCTGTCAGCCAACAATTTCTTGTACATCTTTGGTGAGACAAGCATCAACGTCTTCTCAGACGTTCGCGTTGACACCAACGGTCAGACTTTATTCACAAATACCAACGTCTCTGCCAGCGTAGGGACCAAGCGTATCTACGCTATCTACCCGTTTTTTAGATCTGTGCTGTTCATGAACGACTACGGGATCTATTCCCTGGTTGGTTCTACCACCAGCAAGTTGTCGGACGCGCTAGACGGGATATTCCAACTCATTGACTTCGACAAACCCATCAGCGGGGGTCAAGTCCTACTGAACAACATACTATGCGCGGCATTCTCCTTCACTTACAACGACCCGGTAATTGGAGCGAGAAAGGTCCAGGCCGTGTTTTTCGAGAAGAAGTGGTTTCTAACCTCCCAAGGAGCGTTGGACTACATCACTTCCGTCCCTACAGCGGGGGTCATTCGCCTCTATGGGACCGCAGGCTCAAGCCTCTACCGTCTCTATGCTAATTCCACGGCCAACGTAGCAACAACCATTCAAACGGCTCTCATGCCTATGAATGATCCTATACGGACCAAGCAGGCACTCAAGTTTGGTATCGAGGCTCAGTTGCAGGCATCGTCTACGCTCTTTGTCAGCGTGGACAACGAGCAGGGAACCGGGGCTACTGGTGCTTATACAGTGGACAATACGGTCACTTGGCTGAATAATTACTACCAGCCTGTGACTTGGCAGAACAATAGTTTGCAAACTGTTGGATGGGAGACTGCTTACGGCTACGCTCTGTACAAATCAGACGCCCAACAGTACGGCAAGTACCTTGGTTTAACCATCAACAGTAACAGTGCTGGTTATACTGTGAATACTTTCGAGTTTGAAACCGAATTGAGAGCGAGGTTCTAATGACCGTCCCATTTGCTTTTGCCAATCTAAGCGGGAACATTGCTCTCTCTAAACTGGACAGCAACTTCAACACGCCGATCACCATCGGCAATACGTCTGTCCAGCTCGGCAACACAATCACCACGATCAATAACGTCACACTCGCCAACGTCACCATAACAAGTGGCACTAGCAATGTCACAAACGTCAATGTGACAAGCATCAACGTGACTAACCTCACGGCTACGCTTGCCAACATCACGACGCTGAACGTAGCTAGTTCATACGTCACTGCAAGTAACGTCGCTACTGCCGTCATCGGCAACCTAACGCTATCTAACGCGCTGACCGTACCCAACGGCGGCACTGGACGAGTCACCCTGCCGGTGAACAACGTGTTGCTGGGTAATGGCACAGGATCACTTACGTCTGTGGCCCCAGGCAATGCCGGTAACGTGCTCACCAGCATCGGTGGCGTCTGGGTTAGTAACGCAGCAGTGGCAAGCGGTGGTGGCACAGGGACGGTAACCAACGTCAGCGTGGTTTCTGCCAACGGATTCTCTGGCACGGTTGCCAACTCGACTAGCAATGCGGCTATTACGCTTGCTGCCACCTTCTTGGGAATAGCGTGGGCCAACTCTACGGGGCAACTTGGCAACGTAGCGGTAGGAAACGGTCTTTCTTTTTCTACTACAACTGGTGTTCTGACTGCTACAGGGGCTGTAGCTAACGCAGTAACAAGTGTCGGCAACACATATCCAATTTTGTCTACTGGTGGGACAACCCCAAACATCAGTTTTGTTGCTCCCGGTACAGCAGGCAATGTTCTCACAAGCATTAGTGGGCAGTGGATATCTAATGCTGCTGTTGGAGGCGGCGGGACTCCTGGTGGCAATCCCGGTCAAATTCAGTACAACAATTCTGGTGCATTCGGTGGTGATGCAAACCTCACGTTCAGCGGAAGCACGACCACTGCTGCAAACCTGATCGTTTCTAACTTAACAGCATCTCTAGCAGTATTTAGCAGTTCAACAAAACAGCTAGTCAGCAACCCTATTACGGGTACTGGGTCTGTTGTGATGAACAACAGTCCAACTATCACCAGTCCTAGCTTGATCAACCCAGCGTTGGGTAGCCCTACGTCTGGAAACATGGCTGCTACAACCAACATTCCGGTAGCAAATGCGACAGGTACGTTAGTGGTTGGAAACGGCGGAACTGGTCTCCAAACAATTCCTGCCGGGAATGTTGTAATAGGTAACGGAACTTCCGCTTTGTACGGACTTGCGCCGGGAACGGCTGGCAACGTACTCACAAGCATTGGCGGCATATGGGTCAGCAACGCTGCTGTCACTGGCAGTGGAAGCCCAGGTGGTTCTACGACTCAATTCCAGTACAACAATGGCGGTGTGTTTGCCGGTGCAGCCAATCTTACAACTGACGGTGCTAACGTAACTATAGGATCTGCAAACACTTTTAGGTTTGCGAACCTTACGTCTACCCGATATGTTGGATTTAAAGCTAACGCTATTGTTGCAGCCAACGTAACTTGGACTTTACCAACAACAGACGGCACTACTGGTCAATTGTTAAGCACTAATGGATCAGGAGTTTTAAGTTGGACAAGCTCTTTACCTGCTTCTGGACCAACAACTGTTGAGGCATTGCTTGTTGCAGGTGGCGGCGGCGGCGGTGGGAATGGAGGTGGCGGCGGCGCTGGAGGTTTAATTTATAACGCTTCTGTCTCTGTATCGGCGGGGACTTCTTATCCTCTTACTGTTGGAGCAGGAGGCCCAGGCGGTGCAGGTGGCGTAAACGGAACAATTGGAACTCAAGGATCTGCTACTACCGGATTTAGTTTGACCGCTGTTGGTGGTGGAGCAGGGGGTCCGGGCGATACCGCTGCAATCAATGGCGGTAACGGTGGTTCTGGAGGCGGTGGCGGTCGTTCCGGTGCAAGTCCAGCGCAAGCCGGTGGAACCGGAACTTCTGGGCAAGGAAACAACGGTGGCACAACATCTAATGCAAGCCCATATCCGAGCGGCGGTGGTGGCGGCGCAGGTGGAGCAGGATCCGCCGGTTCTGGTTCTGCTAGTGGCGCTGGCGGTATTGGATTGCAAAATTCAATTACTGGCTCATCAATTTATTACGCTGGTGGAGGCGGAGGCGGGGGAGCCACTTCTCCGGCAACAACTGCTGGCGCAGGAACACCAAGTACCGGAGGTGGAGGTGCGGGTAGTGCCTCAACAAATGGCTCTGCCGGCACAGCAAATACCGGAGGCGGCGGTGGTGGTGGTGTTGGCAGCGCAGGTGCTGGCAATGGTGGAAATGGCGGATCTGGTGTTTTAATCATTGCTTATCCTGATACTTACGCAGCACTTTCATCAATTGGAGTTGGTCTTACTTACACCGTAAGCACATCCAGTCGTTCTGGTTACCGCGTTTATACGTTTACTGCCGGAACCGGCTCTATTCAATGGTGATGTAAATGGCACATTACGCAGAACTCAATCACGAGAATGTTGTAATCCGTGTCATTTTCGGATGGGACGAGACGGTCAAGTCTGGGATGGAAACGATCCTATTGCTTGAGACGGGAAACATTTGGAAGCGCACCAGTTACAACACGCAAGGTGGGCAACATCCAGAAGGAAGGCCATTTCGTAAGAACTTTGCCGGTATCGGGTACAAGTACGATGCCCAGAAAGATGCGTTTATTCCTCCGCAACCATTTTCAAGTTGGACACTAAACGAAGATACCTGCCTTTGGTCTTTTCCTATTCCTTATCCAACTGATGGTCAGATTTATTACTGGGACGAGGCCACTACGTCATGGGTGGTAAATGTCTGAAAATCTTGAGACCAAACTAGCCGTGCACGAAGCAATTTGCTCTGAAAGATACGGGAAAATATCTGATTCGTTATCCGCAGGCGACAAGCGTATGACCAAGATCGAGTATCTTCTCTACGCAGTGATGGTAGCGGTGTTGTTTGGTCCAGGTGTTGCAGCAGAGTTTGTTAAGAAGTTATTTGGGCTATGACTGAAAAGCTGGAAGCCAAGTCTCAACTTATTGAGAAGACTGCATTTGCAGTGCTTCCTATTCTTTTTACCTGTGTTGTGTATTTGATGTCTGCGTTAGACAAACTGACGCATGACGTAACAGTGTTAAATGCAAAGATTAGTCTTGTAGTTACTAGCGACAATAAACAAGCTGCCAACAGTGGTGCGGAACTGGCTAGAGAAAAATTGCGTCAAGATCTTGAAAAAGAAATCCAAGTCAACAGAGATCTTATCCATGTCAATCGTGAACGCATTGTCATTTTGGAAGAACGATTGAAGAAATGACACGCTATGGATATGGATAATTTATCGTATGTGGAGTTTGGAGACGTAGACGGGTTAGGAAAGATGTTGTTTGAGAACGGGGTGCAGCACAAATTGTTCTACGAGCAGTTGGCTGACAAGGGCATTCTGATACCGCAGTATCCTTTGATAGACGCAGACCCGGATAACTTAGATGACTGGTTGTTTGTTCACAACCAAGAACATGAAAGACTGGCAAGTCAACTGAACCTAGACAATCCTTTTCAGTTGATCAACGCAGACTGGAACGTAGAAGATGACTTTTATGATTGGATAGGGGTACATCTGAGCATCCATCAACAGATTGTCAAAGTATTAGGACTGTAATGGACCCGCAACTGGAACAAGCACAGGCCGCTACCCAGCAGTTCATGCAGCAGTATGGACTGGATGCCAGGACTATGGCGTCTGTGGGACAGATGGCACAAGAAGCAATACGGGACCAGAGCCTGTATGCGCTCCTGCGTGAACAGTTGTTGGGCGCACAGATCCTCACAGAAAAAGAACTACCAGAACAGGTTAATTACATGACCTTGGCCGCTCTTGCGACTATGGGCGCTTTGGCGGGAGGTCAGTAATGGCTATAGATGCAGATGGCAACTTCTTCAACCCATACTCGCCGGGAAGCTATGAGTATGAGATGGAGGAAGGAACCCGTGGTCAAGAGCCTACTCCTGGTCCCGCGCAAACTTTTTATGTAACTCCTGATCCGCTCAGGGTTCAACAGCCGACTCCTCCCGCTGGATTCAACACTTTTAATCAAATCACAAGTTTGATTTTGTCTGTTGCTACGCTTTCAGTTCCTCTTCTCGGTGAGATGATAGGTGCTGCGATCCTTGAAGGATTAGGAATTACTGGTGCAACCGCCGCTGTAGAAGCAGGTGTTGGCGCTGCCGCGCTATCTGCTGGCTCCACTGCTGCACAAGGCGGTAGTGCAGAAGACATACTCAAAGGCGCTGCTACTGCTGGCTTTGCATCTGGAATCAACGTCGGCATGGGTGGTGGAGTTTATGGCGCGGCCACGGGTTCATTTGTTGGATCTGCCATACAAGGTGGGAGCGTAGATCAGATACTGACAAACGCTGTTGCAGCAGGTGCTGGAGCTGGCGTACAGGGAATTCTTGGACCCGCTGCTGGAACTATTGTCCGTGACTTGATCAAGACCGGGGAAGTGTCGGATCAAACTCTTATTAGAGCCGCAATTTCTGAAGTTGGAGCGTGGAACAAGTCTGGTGATAGGTCTGCACCTATCGTTGAAGGTCAACCTGTTGCTCCTCCCGCAGCAGAAGAACCTGTCCCAACCAGAATCACACTAGAACCAAAATCAGAAACCCCTGCGGTCACACCAGAAACTGCTGCCGCTACTTTTCCTCCTGTTGCCGTTACCGCTCCTGTTGTTGCCCCCACGGTTACTGACATTGATGTGATGAAGCAGGTTGCTTCACAACAACCAACAGTTCCTTTAGAAAAAGTGACTGTTTCGGGACAAGGCGCTAACGTAGCCCCAGTTGAAACCACCGTACCTAGTACAACTGTTCCGTCTACGGCTGCTGTTGCCACTCCCACTCCAGCGCAACCATTTCCGACACCAACTATTACGCCTGTTGCAGAGCCAGAGAAAGAAGCGCCAGTTGTTACTGATATCCCGCCGGTAGAACCTCCGCAAACTGAATTTGAAAAAAAGTTTATTAGCGAAACTGTTCCTGCTCCAGTAACTACTGGGCCAGAATTCCAGCAAGTAACAATTAGAGAGACCGTTCCACGTCCGGTAGATCCAATTGAGTTTGAACAGAAAACAATCAGAGAAACAGTTCCCAAAGCCTCTGATGTAGTTACAGAAACACCTGCTCCTCCTCCTGCTCCACCTTCTGTTGCTCCGCCCACTGAACTTGAAAAAGTTACTGTTACTGCCAAGCGTGACGAAGAACCTGCGCCAACAATCACAGACATTGTTGCCAAGACTATGGAGCCTCTACCTGCTGCTCCCGTCGCACCAGAAGTAAAAGCAGAAGAACCTAAGAAAGAAGAACCGGCAAAAGAAACTAAAAAGTTATATCCAACCGTTACTAGCGTTCCTCCTCCTGCAAGACCGGGAAGACAACCTATAATCACGGGTGTTAGTCCCGCTAGATTGTTGGCAGACGCTCTGGCTGCTTACCGGCCATCGGGTGCTATAGAAGGTGAAGAGTCTGGGAAAGAAAGGCAAAATGTCTGGAATGAGAAATCACTGCGTCTTAAAGACGCTCTGGGGTTGTAAATGAGTGAACTACGCAAGATGACCCGTATGGGTGGAGATCTCCGCAAGATTGCCCGTCTTCTGCAAGACAAGGGCAGGAACGGAGATACGATCCTGGCGCACATCAACCCCCGTGAGGCTGCACTCCTGCGTGAGCAAGGCGGTTCTGGTGATATCAACCCAGAGACCGGCCTTATGGAGTTCTCTGACTACAGCGAGGGTAGCTCAGGGTATGACCCAGCGCCTACAGCACCTGACTATTCAAACGTGCCAGAGGGTTTGTTTGAAGGTGCTGCCTATACACCAGAGCCTTCTGATCAATTGTTTGCTACACGCTCATTGGCTGGTGCACCACAAGCTGAAACTTCTTATTTTGACCAAGCATATCGTGCAGGTGCTCTTCCTCAACTGGATCGTGGCCCAATCCCAGACGCTACAAGGTTAAGTACTGTTCAACCATTTGATGTTACTCAAGAACGGATTGCCGCTGAACCACTCCGTACCGGAGCAGGCGCACCAGCAGAGAAAAGTTTCTTGGAGTCCCTCTCCGGTGGTGACAAGACTCGCCTGGGACTAGGTGCACTAGGTGGTCTACAGACTGCACTGACAGCTCGCAAGGCTCGTCAGGGTGCACAGCAGGCAGCACAGCAGATCCGTGATATCGGTGCGCCTTACCAACAGCGTGGTCTAGCAGAACAGGCCGCTGCCGCTCGTGGTGAATTGACTCCGGTTAACCAGCAGGCTCTAGAAGCACAACGCGCTCGTGCTGCCCAGGCTGGTGTTGCCCGTGGTGGCGTAGGTATTGCCCAGCAACAGAGAGCAGAGGAAGATCTGCGTAACCGTCTGTTAGCGGCACAACAGGACTTTGGGTTAAAGTTGTCTGGTATTGCAGACCAGTACACAGCCAAGGCTATCCAAGAAGGTATCCGTGCTGACTCTGAGATCTCTGCCATGTATGGTCAATACTTTGGTAACCTGACTCGACTGGCTGCACCAACGATCATCCAGTCTACCCAACCTGCTGGGAAGTAATCATGGCTTTGCCTGACTTGCTCAAAACCGATATGGGTGGTATCTCACCACTGATTGACTCCGCTCGTGCTCCCAAAGAAACCCCACAGTCTTTGGTAAAGATGCCTGCTGCACCTAAGTTTGGTGAAGATGATGTTGGCACAATGGAAGGGATTCTTTCAATAGGCAGAGGAAGACTTGCAAATTTACAAACACAACAAGCTAATGTAACAACCAAACAACAAAGTTTTGAAACACAACTTTCAAATCTTACTGCTCAAAAACTTGCATACGATAGGCAAAAAGAAGAATTTGGTGCAAAACAAAGAGAAGAAGAAGCAAGGTCTAATTACGACAACATCAAAAAAATGTTTGATGATGAAGTAAATAGCCCAGGTTTCAAAGAAAAACAACGCATCAACAAAGAAATTGCTGAGTACAGCGTCTTTGTCCCAACCGAAGTTACGGCTCCCATGTTGGGAGTTTTGTTTTCTGCTATCGGTGCGGCTGGAATGCTGTTGGGTGGAAACAGCAAAAACACCGCCAAAGCAGCACTGTCAGCCATGAACGGCATGGCAGAAGGGTTTGGAAAAGGCAGAGAACAGTATGACAAAGAACGTAAACAAGCGTTTGATTCAAATTTAAAATTGTTGCAATCTAAATTGACTGCGGTCAAAGATGGTCTTGAAGATGCAAGACGAGAAGCCGTGTTGAACAAACAAGCGGCAGATCAAAAAGTTAGAGAAACACTCGCTGCCAATGAAGCTCAGTTCTTGCAAGAGAATACCAACAAGCGTGGTCTTGAATCAACGATTGCTCTTGTGAATGGGCAATTAAAAAGTCTCAATCACGCGGCAGAGCTACTTTCCACTAAGACAAATCAGTTGTCTAGTGAGTTGCAAAGAGAAGCTCTTCAGGTTTATTTAAAAAAAGCAGATATCGCATCTAGAGAAACTCAAAGCGAGTTGAACCGTGAGCAAAGAGCAAGAGACGCTGCATTAATGCGTCAAGGCCAAGAGCAAGGAAGAGCATTGCAAAGGGAACTTGCTCTATTAAGATTAAGAGAAGCTGGTTCGAGGCGAGATGTTAAAGCATTGCAAGACATTGGTCCTGCACTAAGAAATATTGCTGTTAATTATCCAGACGGCACTGCAAACAATCTGGTTGGTGCGTCTGCGGATGACAAAAAGAAAATTCAGGGTGCGTTTAGAGCACTTCAAGAATCAGAAGAAACAGCAGACTTTATTGCAAAAAACCCTAAGGCTGTTGGTGCTTTGGCAAAACTTCGTAACGTCATTAAAGTTGACGCTATCCAAAGTTTAAAAAGCGACGATGAAACTCAAACGGTTGCTGGAAAATCGGCAATTCTTGAATCACAAATTGATGCTGCTGCCAATAAAGGAATAGTTACTAAAGACGAAGCTGAAGCGGCAAAGATTCTTGAAAAAAGATTGTTTGGACTTGCTCTTGCAGATGTTCAAGGTTCTGGTCAAAGAGGTTCTGTGTACCTTGACAGACAATTCCAGAATCTTTATGACCAAGCCTCTCGTCCTGACACGTTATTAAAAGTTATTAAAGAAAGATCTGGGGAAAACAACAGAAACCTTAAAGTTTATAGGCTTGGTGTTGAAAGACACGAAAACCCAGAATTGTTTCCTTTAACCTTATCCGAAACACAAAACGATTTTAATAGGTATATTCAAGAAAGATCTCCGTCTCCTCGTCAAGATCATATTGAAAAACTTAGGAAAGATCCATCTCCAAAAATGAAAAGGTTTTTTGATGAGGCGTATGGAGAAGGTGCTGCCAACAGAATTTTAGGATCTAAGTAATGGCTGAAAAGAATCCTTTTCTTGAAGACGCAGAACCAACGAGGGTTTCTGAAGGTGGGTTGACAGGTGCTTTAAAAGCTGCTGGCCGAGGTCTTTACGAATCAGTACCTTTTGTTGGAGAAAAAAAAGCTGAAGAGGCTGGATTGCCTCAGCCGTCAAGTTTTGCTGAACGTCTTACTCGTAGAGCTGCTAGAAACTTGCCATACGCTTTGGCTGCATCTCCATTTGTTACACCAGCAGGTGCTGCATTAGGACTGATGGGAAGTACTGCATTAGGCCAAGCCGCTGAAGAAATTGGTGTACCAGAGTCTTACCAACCAGTTGCTGAAATGATTGGCGGTGGGATTGGCCCTGGTGTAAGAGGCGTTGCAGGAAGAACTCTTGGATACACTCAACCAGCACTTGTAGAATCTTCTAAAAAAGCCGCAAAGGCTGGATATGAGCTTGGTCCATCATCTAGAGCAGAACGTGGAATGATGTATGGCGCAGGTCCAACAGAAGAATCTGCAATACGAAATCTAGATAAGTTTACTAAAGATGCTGCTCAACGAGCTGGGAATCCCTTACAAGCAGGCAAAGGGATAGATGGTTCTTGGATTACAGATACTTCAAAAAAACTATCAAACGAAGCTAACAGAATTTTTTCTGGCAAATCATTTGCTACAACCCCTAAGTTTTCTAATGACATTGTTAACATTGAAAGAGAAGCTGCTGGAATTTTTGGAGAACAAGGTAATGCAGTATCAAACTTGTTGGAAAAAAACATTCAAGGATATCGTCCGGGCGGTGCATTTACCCAACCAAAATTCAAAGCAGAGGATCTTAGATCTGCAATTGTTGATGTCAATGAAAGGTTGATGGGTGAAGCTCCTGCCAACCAAAAAAAGGTGCTTTACAAGTTAAAAGATTCTTTAGAGAAACTTGTTGAAGACAACTTTAAATCTCTCAACCAACCTCAGCTTGTTAAAGATTACAACGACTGGAAAAGCAATTACCATTCGTTTGCAACAATAAAAGATTTGGTTCAAAGAGGAACTGGCATTACTGGTGCAAAACAAATTGATCCGGCAAAGTTAAAGTCTTTGGTTGAATCAAGGACTGGTGGCAATCCAGTAATCAATCCTTTGTACGACAACCTAGCCGAGTTTGGAAACATACTTGCAGCAAAGACTACCGCTGCTCCTGGATTGTTAAAAGCGGGATATAGAACAATTACTGAAAGTCCTTTGGTTAGGGCGTTGGGTGGTGTCTTCCAACCAAGTGTTGCAAGACGAGGAGGTTCTACTGCTGTTGCCGCTCAAACAGTGTCCCCAGCAACTCAATACACTCAACAGAAACCAGAACAATGAGCAAGAAGCGTGGCATCAGCACAGAGTTAGAGAAGGCTATCGCAGATATGCTGCGTGTGACCATCTCTGACCCGGAAGCCAGTCTTGATGCTAAGATGAAGGTTATCGACCGTGCGCTGAAGTTGGAAGCCCTGCGCCTGAAAGACGAGGGTTCTGACTGGGGTACGGGTTTTATGAACGATGACGATGAGTAATCTATATGGAAGCCATTCAATTGATCAAACTAGCCTTGACCGTGGTGACGGACAGGCTTATTACCGTCCTAGCCCTGCTGACCTCGTGTGGTCTAGGATGCTGGACAATGTGGAACCCAACGTGGGAGCGGGTGGCGACACTCGGCATCTATGTGGTGTTCTGTTACCTTACGATCACTGCCAAGGAGCATAGAAATGAAGAGCCGTATCCAGCAACGGGACCATAACGTCAACCAGCAGATTGCAAAGTCTACTCGGCCACAACTACCGAGAGACGGTAGCCGAGACATGGTGCGATGGGAGCCAGGACAGATGCCAAAAGGCGGGTTCCGGGCAATCATTCCATTCTGCGAGGGTCCGTATGATACCCACCAGAGTCCAACCAGCGGCGGCGGCAAGAGGATCTACTAATGTCAATCATCGGTTCTTTCTACCCTATGGGCAGGACGTTTGTCCTGTCTGGCACTACTACTAACCAAAGTGCAAACATCTACGCTGACAGTCCATCTGGTCAGTATTTGTTTATCAATCATGAGGTTGCTTCTACTGGCCAGCCGGTGTACGTCAGGATTTCTGCAACCAGCGGAAATAATGCTGCTGTAGCCAACGCTACGTCTGGCAACTACGGTGTGCCTATCCGGCCAGCAGAGTCTATTGTCCTGAGTGGACCCCAGTGTTCTTCTGGTTCAAACGTGTTTATCACCTTCATTACCGCTGCTGGCACAGCCAACGTGTACGTCACTCCGGGTGAGGGTAGGTAATGCTTGAACTCTTGTCTGGTGGGATCTTTGGTTCCCTGCTAGGCGGTATCTTCCGTCTGGCGCCAGAGGTTCTGAAGTTCCTAGACAAGAAGAACGAGCGCGGCCATGAGCTAGAGATGTTCAACCGCCAGTGCGAGCTGGAGGCGCAGAGAGGCCAGCAGAAGATGGCTGAGATCGGCGCACAGCACGAGGCTACGGTTGATGCAGGAGTAATGAATGCTTTCAACTCGGCGATTGAATCGCAGACTGAGATGGCTAAAGCTGCTGGTGGCTTCGCAGCGTCTCTATCTGCCTCTGTACGCCCTGTTGTTACTTACTGGATCTTGTTTGTTTGGTCATGCGTACACCTCTGGATGGGCTATTCTTCATGGCATACCGGGATGGAGCCTACAGAGGTCTTCAAGCTAATGATGAGTGCAGACTTCTCTGCTCTGGTATCTGGCACGTTGAACTATTGGTTCCTCGATAGGACGCTCGCCAAGCGTGGACTTTGATCTCTCTATAGCGGTAGCGTTATGCCAGCGTTTCGAAGGTTTCCGAGGGTCGCCGTACCTCTGTCCTGCCTCGATCCCCACAATTGGTTTCGGGTCGACCCGTTACAGCAACGGAAAGAAGGTGACTCTGGAAGACCCGCCAATGACGCAAGCAGAAGCGCAGGCGCTATTGGAATACGAACTAAGGCACACATATTTACCGGGAGCCTTGCGCCACTGTCCTGGACTGATAACAGACACAAAAAGACTTAACGCCATAGTCGACTTCTGCTACAACCTGGGAGTCGGCAAACTACAGACTTCTACTCTCAAGAAGAAGATTAACGAACAGAACTGGGAAGACGCCAAGGTAGAGCTTCTCAAGTGGTGCAAGGGTGGCGGTAAGGTCTTACCAGGATTATTAAAACGCAGACAAGCAGAAGCTGATCTTCTGTAATAATTGTGTGCTATTTGACAGGTTCCGTACTACGGGACTGAATCATGGCAAAAAAGCCAATCATCTCTGACCAAGAATTTCTTGAGTTATGGGAGCAGCACAACAGTGCCATGAAGGTGGCAAAAATCTTAGCCATCTCTGAGCGACACGCTCACACCAGAAGGCGACAAATAGAGGGAAGGCTGAAGGTAGAACTCAGCAGCCAAGGAATAAAGGCCCATGTACAAAAGGCCAGACACCATGCCGGTCTGACAGACGGGATAGCCCTAGTCTTCTCAGACGCACACTTCTGGCCGGGGATTCGCACAACTGCTTTCAAGGGCTTGTTATGGGCAATAAACACCCTTAAACCGCACGTTGTGGTTGCCAACGGCGATATCTTCGATGGTGCATCCATATCTAGATTTCCACGCATAGGTTGGACGCATAGGCCCAACGTCAAGCAGGAACTCGATGCCTGCCAAGAAGCGATGAGAGAGATCGAAGAGGCTTGCGAGAAGGCAAGACACCATACCCAATTGGTGTGGCCTCTAGGGAACCACGATAGCCGTTTTGAGACCCGTTTAGCCCAGGCTGCACCAGAGTTTGAGAACGTGCAGGGTACAAATCTCAAGGACCATTTTCCAAAATGGCATCCCTGCTGGACCTGTTGGCTGTCTGACGATGTTGTTATTAAGCATCGGTATAAAAGTGGGATTCATGCAACACACAACAACACCGTGAACTCTGGAACTAGCATCGTCACCGGCCACCTGCACAGTCTCAAAGTAACGCCTTTTGGTGACTACAGGGGTACGAGGTGGGGCGTAGACACCGGCACGTTGGCAGAGATAGATGGCCCACAGTTCTTGGATTACTTGGAAGACAGTCCGGTCAACTGGAGGTCTGGATTTGCTGTGCTAACCATGAAGGACAACAAGTTATTGTGGCCTGAGTTGGTGAGCAAGCACGACGAGGGTATCATTGACTTTCGGGGGTCACTCATTGATGTGAGTACACTGTGAGAAAGAAGTTTCCAAATTTAAGTGTTGGCAGGGGAGAGAAGTTGCCTGCCAGCCGTGGTGCTGGACTGACTGCCAAAGGTAGAGCTAAGGCTCGTGCTGCGGGATCTAACCTGCAAGCCCCTACCAAGTCAGGACCACGCCACAAGAGTTTCTGTGCCCGTTCAAGAGGGTGGACGGGGGAGCGCGGGAAAGCAGCCAGGAGAAGATGGGGATGTCGTTAGCAACTATTCATCGTCAGAAAACAGGTAAAGTTTCTGACAAGTGGTCATCGTATCTAGACTTTTATGACGACAGGTTTTTCTACCTGCAAGACACTCAGGTCAAAATTCTAGAGATCGGCGTCCAGAACGGTGGCTCACTGGAAACGTGGGCGCAGTACTTTTGGAATGCCGAGAAGATCTACGGCATTGACGTAGACCCCAAGTGCGCTGACCTCAAGTTCGAGGATGAGCGTATTGAAGTCATCGTTGGTGATTCCAAAACAACTCAGATTGATAGCACATTTGATATCATCATTGACGATGGATCTCACACGTCAGACGATATCATCGAGAACTGGAACGTCTGGTGGCCTAAACTCAACAACGGCGGTTTGTACGTTGTAGAGGACTTCCACACCATGTGGATGCCTGGGTATGGGAATAACGCTATACGCTTCTTCTCAGGCTTTGTAGCGGCTGTCAACGCCCAGACCAAGACTAACCATCAGGTCAGGCGCTTAGAGTTTACGAACTCGATAGTGATGCTAGAGAAGGGAGAGCCGGTGCTAGGTGATCGTCTGATCACTGGTAGTGTGGCTTATGTAAACCCAGACGTTATAGGTATCAGAGATGGCTAATAAAGGTCTGTACTACAACATCAACCGGCGTAGAAAACTTGGACTTCCTGCGAAAAGGCCAGGGCAGAAGGGTTACCCAACTGCCAAAGCCTTCCGCAGATCTGCCAGGACGGCTAAGAAATAAGGATCAGACGGTTTGTTCGTCGATCTCTTCTTCTTCTTCCTCTTCCTCTTCTTCGTCCTCTTCGTCGTCATCTTCCTCATGCGCTTGGAACAGGGCGTCCATAGTGGAGGAGAAGAGGCTTCCCAAGGTGAACTCGTTGATGTTCGAAGCCTTGGCGACGAGGAACGCAACCGAGAAAAGTGAGTTCAGTGCATCAACTGGCTCTGAGCCGCCGATTGCGTCAAGTATCTGATCTTTCATAACAAACTCCGTTAAGGTGCGGGGATTA
>Ga0214917_10001962_pt1 | contig 25767 bp, 19 predicted proteins | sample LL_1208_BB_MetaG_FD_177983 | JGI IMG/M metagenome (GOLD analysis project Ga0214917, IMG submission 177983) | Freshwater microbial communities from Lake Lanier, Atlanta, Georgia, United States - LL_1208_BB | ecosystem: Environmental > Aquatic > Freshwater > Lake | place: USA: Georgia | collected...
CGGAGATCGAATTGGAGGTCTCGTCCGTGATGGTCAGGGAGGAATCGACCGGCACCGCGCTGCCCGAAAGGATGAAGGAGGGGGAGGATCCGGACAGCGCGAGAACAAAGTTTTTCTTGGTGGCCACAGTGAGAATCGAGGAGTAACTGCCGGTGCCGTCCGGGCTCACGGCGGCTACCCGAAACTGGTAGGAGGAGTTATGATTCAGCCCGGTCACGGTGGCACCGGGGGAATCCGAGGAGCCATCGGCGAGGGTGCTCCAGCTTGAGCCACCGGCCAAACGATGCTGCACGATGTAATCAGTGATGGCGGAGCCGGAGGCGGGTGCGGACCAGGACAGCGTCACGGCGGTGTCCGTGGAAGTTCCGGAAATGACGGGGGCGGAAGGCAGGGGGGCGGCCCAAGCTCCGGAGGAGAGGAGCCCGGCAGAAAACATTCCTCGCAAAATTTTGGAAAACTTTGTGGGGAGAGGGAAACTCACAGGATCATCCTTCGCATGCGTCTTGTTTGGAGCGGCAGAGAGGATAATTCGTTCAATCGTTTTATTTGTTGCTGATCACCGTCACCGTGGTGTTGGTGCTGGTGGTGGTGGAGGTGGCGGTGCCGCGAGCTGCGCGCTGGGCTTGTGCGCCGAATGTGGCTATCAACATGAAGATGGCGATCAGGGTGAAGATATAACTACTTTTCATGATAGTATCCTAACCACCGGATGAAAAATTTCAAGGGTCTGAATGTTACAAAAGTGATTCATTACCATAAATCTGCATCTGATAATTGCCTAAGTAATTCGCTTGTATGATTTTAAGTAGAAATTTTTTATTTCATTGATTGTGAGTAACTTAGCTCCATTCCTCTTTTTCGCCTCAGCCATGTTTGGGGGTATGATCCAACCATTTTATTTTGGTATTTTTTTAATAATCAATGGCTTATGCATTTCTAAGTGGTCGGTTTTTTCATCCCTTCCACGATATTTTTATCCATGGGCGGGTATCCTACTTTTTTTGGGTTCGGTATCTTCCCTGCGCCAAGCCAGCCCGGTATCAATGCCCGCAGGAGTGAACCAAATCGGGATTTCTCTGGAATCCCTCTTTCTCCTCGCCTCCGCCTTGCTGGTCCTCGGTTGGGTTTTGGGAAATCCGCAGGGGGAAAGAAAACGCCTTTGGATTTTCCGCACTTACGGTTGGCTGGTCGCCCTCCTCGGTATCCTCGTGCTAATCTTCCAAACCCAGCGCTGGCCCTTTCCCTTCACGGTCCCCACCGCCTACGGAATTTTTCCCAACCCCAACCACATGTCCAACTGGCTGGCCATCGCCGGCATTCTCCTGGCGGGAACGATCTACGCCGACATCCGCAGAAAACGGTTTGTGCTCGCGGGTTTTTCTTTTCTTGGCGTGGCTGCCATTCTCACTTGCCTCGCGGCAAACTCCTCCCGCGGCGGATTGGGGATCTTTTTTCTCGGCCTGATCGCCTGGGCCATCGCACAAACCGTCGCCGGCCCGAACCAAAAAGTGGGCATCGGTCTCCTCGCCGGCGGCGCCCTCGCCGCCACCACCCTTCTTTACCAGGGAGCCAGGCCACTGGAGCGGATGAAGGAGGCGGCCGAAAAAACAACTGCTATCCAAACCCGGGCCGGCCCGGGAGAAACCCTCCCGCCTACCACCCTTGATTTTCGGCTTCTGCTCCAACGCGATGCCCTGGATCTGGCCGCGGATCACCCATGGTGGGGGGTCGGTCCGGGCAATTTCACTTACTTTTTCCCTCCCTATCGCCATCGAACCGCCACGGTGCAGTCCACCGCCGTTCATCCGGAAAGTGATTGGATCTGGTTCCTCTGCGAATTTGGATCCCTTCCCCTGCTGATCCTGCTGGGAGGGATCTTCTTTCTGTTGCGTCAGACAGCTCCCGGAAGAAACAAGGAAGGATGGATCACCCGATCCGCCGGGGTCGCCGCCCTGCTCGCATTTGGGCTCCACTCCCTGGTCGACGTCGCCGGACACCGCATCGGAACGGTCTGGCCGATGCTGATGGTGGCCGGCCTGGTCTGCGCCCGAAAACGGGAGGGCGAGGAGCACCCCGCCCGGCCTTGGGAGAAAAACTTCTTTCGAGTCGGTGGAGCTACCCTTGCGCTCTTGGGCTTGGTCTGGACCTGGGGAGTCGCCATGGAAGGCAACTGGCCGGCCACGACGGCCGCCGAGCGGGCTAAAACCGCAGTCGGAGCTGCATGGAAAGCGGGCTCAGTGGAAAAGGCGCTGCAGGCCTCGGAGCGTGGCCTGGCGGTGGCTCCCTACGACCAAGTCCTCCGCTTTCTCCATGGCAAGGCTCTCCTCTTTTTTGAGGATTCCGAAAAGGAAACGTCCGCCGAATTCGAAATCCAATCCCGCCTGGAACCCTTTTTGGTTTCCGTGCCGCTGGATCAGGCGACCGCGTGGATTGAGGTTCTACCCCGCCAACCGGAGTTGGCCCTCCCCGCCTACCGCGAAGCCCTCCGCCGGGCCGAAGCCTATCAGGCGAACGACCGCGGACCGGAAAGGGTCCTCGAGAACATGAACCGCATGTCGACGCTTTCTCCGGGGCTGCGTCCCTTGATTTTTCCCCTGATCGAAAATCAACCGCGACTGATCTCGGCCTACCTCACCGCCCTGCCTGCTGATTTGTTTCAGCCGGCTCTGGCCGCACTCCTGGGAAATAATCCGGACCTCGAGGGCTGGTCGCGCGAATCCCTCGCTTCCCTGCTGACCGCCTGGGCCCGGCGGGGAGAGCCCGGATCCCTTTTGCCCGTTCTGGAAAAAAAATCCGCCTGGTGGGAGGCCGGTTGGCCCCTCTTGGCCCAGCTCCGCGCCAAGGCCGGCAAAACCAAGGAGGCGGTGGAGTTGGTCCAAACCTACCAGCGCCCTCCCTCCCTACCCGATGACCCCTGTCCCCCCAATCAGGCCGAATCCCGTTGGTACCGCAGCCCGCGCGACTACGGAGCGGCCTTTGTCCTCGCCGAGACCCGCAGAAAAAACGCGGACCTGGTCGGGGCCCGCGTGGTCCTGGAAAAAATCACCGAGCGACCCGAAGCCCCCGCCTACTTCTGGTGGCTGCGATCCCGCGTGGAGGCGGAAGAAGGGCGTGATGCCGCCGCCTGGGAAAGTTTCAAGAAGTACCTCGAGCGCGCCGTGCCCGATTGGCCGAATCTTTAGTGGAAAGTTTTAGGCGCAAGGTGGAAAAACACCCGGGGAACGCGCCCTGAGAAAAGGTAGGGCGGCCGCTCCGAGGCCGCCTCGCCGGGCTTGGCCACATTGAATTTTTTTACGAGGCGGCGTAGGGACACGCCGCCCTACCGAATCCCTAATTTTCCCAATCTTAGTCCTAAACGCACCCCTGTCCCCGCCTCTGCCCTGGGCTTGAGCATCCGACCTCCTGGGTTAGACTTGGATGCGTTGGGGGCATAGCTCAGCTGGTAGAGCGTCTCGTTCGCAATGAGAAGGTCAGGGGTTCGACTCCCCTTGCCTCCACGGGCTTCCTGATCGTCCCTTGGGGATTTTTCTTAAACTTAATCTTAAACTCGCTTTAAAACGCGCGGTGCGCGTTTTAAAGCTGATGTTCGTTCTCTAAAAAGCCGCGCAGATGGCGGATCCGGGTCGGATGCCGCATCTTGCGAAGGGCTTTCGCCTCGATCTGACGGATGCGCTCGCGGGTCACCTTGAACTGGCGCCCCACCTCCTCCAGCGTCCGGGAATAGCCGTCCACCAGGCCAAAACGCTGCTCCAGCACGGCGCGCTCACGGTCGGTCAGACTTTCGAGCACATCCTTGATCTTCTCTTTGAGCATGGAGTAAGCGGTCATGTCGGAAGGATTCTCCGCGCTCTTGTCCTCAATGAAGTCGCCGAAGGTCGTGTCGTCACTGTCGCCCACCTGCGCCTGCAGGGAGATCGGCTGCTGGGCCATCTTGAGGACCGCGCGGACCCGCTCCACCGGCATGCCGGTCTCGTCGGCCACTTCCTCCGGGGTGGGTTCCCGGCCGAACTCCTGCACCAGCTGCTTCTGGACGCGCATCAGCTTGTTGATCGTTTCGATCATGTGGACCGGGATACGGATCGTCCGCGCCTGGTCGGCGATGCTTCGGGTGATCGCCTGCCGGATCCACCAGGTGGCGTAGGTCGAAAACTTGTAGCCGCGGCGGTACTCAAACTTCTCCACGGCCTTCATCAGGCCCATGTTCCCCTCCTGAATCAGGTCGAGGAACGAAAGGCCGCGGTTGGTGTACTTCTTGGCGATGGAGATGACGAGCCGCAGGTTGGCCTCCACCATCTCCGTCTTGGCGCGCATCGCCTTGCGGACCCATTCCCGCAGGTCACGGTAGTGGGCGAAAAACTCCTCCCGGGTCAGCCGGGCGTTGTGCTCAATCTCCTCGATCTCCTCCTTGAGGGTCTTTTTGCGGACATCGGTCGCGCGGCTTCGGGACTTTGCCTTGTGCAGGGACTCCAGCTCCGTCGTCTTGTCCTGCAACTGCCGGTGGGAGTTTTCACAGACGACAATGAACTCCTCCAGCACCTTCTGCTTGAAGAAAAACTTCACGAACAGTTTCTCCATCGCGTCCTGCAGCTTCTTCAGCTCGTTTCCGGCGCGCTGCCGCGCGATGCCGGAACGGGCTTCCATCAACCGTGCGTAGGCCTTGTGGGCCTTGTCCTGCGTCTGGTGGAGCTGGCGGACGAGGCCCTTGAGGGCGCTCATATACTTTTCGCGCCCCTCGATCTTCTTGTCCTGGATGACGCGGTCGAAACGTTCGCGGGAATTCAGCAACTTCTCCCCCAGGGAAACGTACTCCCGGGCGATGAAGCCGAACTTGTGCAGGTGCTGGACGGCGCCGATCTCGGACTCCTCGATGCGCTTGGAAATCTCCACCTCCTGCTCGCGGGTGAGCAACGGAACCTGCCCCATCTGGCGGAGGTACATGCGGACGGGGTCGTCGAGGATGTCGAGCTTCTCGGCCTTCTCCTCCACCACCGGCTCCCCGGTCTCCTCGTCCCGGGCCGGCTTTTTATAACGGTCCACCTCGCTGGCCTCGATGACATCGATTTCAAAATTCCGCAGGAAGACCAGCACGCCTTCCACCTGCTCGGCCTGGTTGACCGTTTCCGGCAGCGCCTCGTGGAGATCGTCAAACGTGAGGTAGCCCTGTTCCCGGGCCAGTTTGATGAGCTCGCGAAGTTTTTCCTGCTTTTCCGGGCTCTGGGCCAGCCCGGCAAGGCCGTTGGCGGCGGGATCCGGGGCGCCGTTAACCGCCTCCTTGGCCTCCTGCTCCACCGCCATCAAATCGGCTTCCGAAGGCTCGTCCCCCGGCCCCATTTCCGGCGCGGCCGCCGGGGCGATCTTGGCCCGGCTGGAGGAGAGTTTGGGAGCCTTGGGAGCCTTGCTTTTGGCGACTTTTTTCACGCGGAAAACCACTCCAAATCAACGAAATGAGGAAAGAGCATAAACGTTAAGGATTAGCTTTTACGGTTCCCTGTGTCAAACGCGCCCTTTTCTTGAGCAATTCCCCTTGTTGGCGAAGGACTTCCGCCACGTTCGGATCCCCCTGGTTCAGGGAACGAAGCCGCGCCGTGAGCGTCTCCGCTTCCCGCCGCAAAAAGTCCCCTTCCAACCTCCAGGCCAGCCTCTCCAGGGCGCCGTCCCAGTCGTTCTCGGGATGCTTTTCCCAGACCCCCGCCTCCAACCCTGTGACGAAATCCTGCTCGGCCCCGTTGAGGTGAGGCAGCAGGTCGGCGAGCCCGGTCCAGGCGTCGTCCCGGTAGAGATCCCGGATTTTCAGGTACAGCTCCTCCCCCGCCAAATTCTTCAGCCAGATCTCGTCCACGCAGCGCTCCACCTCCGGCAAGCGTGCCGGCGCGCCCAACACCAGCAGAAGCAGTTCCCGCACCACGGGGTGAACCTCCAACGGCTGTCCACTGGAGGTCGCGGTCTTGGCCTCCGCCGGAGTCCGCTCCCCGCGCAGCTGCACCTGCTTCCGGCTTTTCTCCACCTCCGCCAGCACCAGGCTCTCCCCCAACCCCAGCTTGGTCGCCGCCTTGGTCACCAGCGCCGTGCGGCTGACTGCGTTCTCCACCTTGCCCAGCAAGGACGCCACCGCCTCGACCACTTTTCGTTTCCCGGCGGGGCTATCCCCCTCCTGCTTGGCCTGCCAGTCGACAAAGAAATCCAGGAAATCGACTGCCTCGTCCAGCTTCGCGCGAAAGGCGTCGGGACCGCCCTTGCGGATGAGCGAGTCCGGATCATCCCCCCGCGGCAGACGCACCACCTTCACCCCCAGCTCGGCCTTGGCCAACCCGCCCCATCCCTGCCCCTCCTCGACGAGGACGCCGCCCAGACGGCCGGCGGCGCGGTCTCCGGCCGCATCGGCGTCGAGACAGATGACGATCTCCTTGGCGAAACGCCCGATCAGCTTGGCGTGGTCCTCGGTGAAACCGGTGCCCAACGGTGCCACCGTCTCGGCGAATCCCGCGGCCTGGGCCCGCAGCACATCGAGCTGCCCTTCGCAGACGATCGCCCGGCCGGCTTCCGCCATGGCCCGGCGGGCCCGGTCAAAACCAAAGAGGACTTTCCCCTTCTTGAAAATCATCGTCTCGGGCGAATTGACATACTTGGGCTCGTCCGGCCCGGCCCCGGCCAGCACCCGTCCGCTGAAGGCGATCACGCGGCCGCCCTCATCGTGAATCGCGAACATCAGGCGGTTCCGGAAGCGGTCGTACACGCGGCCGTTTTGGGCCTTGAGCGCCACCCCGGATGCAATCATCTCCTCCTCGCTGAAACCGTTTTTCTTTCCCCAATCCAGCGTGGCTGTCCAGGCCGCCGGCGCGTACCCCAGCCCAAACCGTGGAATCCATTCGTGCGGGATTTCCCGCTCCCGGAGGTAGGACCGGGCCGCTTCCGCCGACGGATCGTGGAGCAAAAGATCCCGCCAATGGATGGCCAGGGAAGCGTGGATCTGGCGGAGCCGCTCCCGCTCCGCCCCGCTACCCCCCGCACCCCCGCCTCCGGCCCCCTTTTCCTCCTCCACCGGCACCCCGGCCCGCTCGGCCAGCCGACGAACCGCGGCCGGAAAGTCCAGCCCCTCCATCATCATGACAAAGCGGAAGACATCCCCTCCCGTCCCTGAACTGAAGCATTTGAAGAACTGCTTGTCCGGGTGGACGTAAAAGGAGGGGGTTTTCTCTTTTTTGAAAGGGCTCAGGCCGCGGAAATTGACGCCCACCCGCCGGAGCTGGACGTAGGAGCCGGCCACCTCCACCAGATCGCTGGCCCGCCTCACCCTTTCAATCGTATCGGCGGAGAATCCCATCCCTCTGTTTTCCAAGCCGTTGCCGGGGAAACAACCCGTTTCCCCTTAGTTGCCCACCAACCCCCTTTCCCCCATCTTAATAACTCCGTGAAAGAACCGGCCATATTAGCTGATCCTACACTCAACCGTTGTGCTCTCGGTAGGCCACTTCTGACAGAAGTGGCAGCCCCTTTTGCCAAAAGTGGCCTACCCCAACGATCCATCTTTTCGCCGTCCAATTTTTTTTCCGCTTTCCGATTTTCGAGTTTCGCGTTGGCGCGCCCCTATCTCCTCTCTGCCATCTCCTATCTCCTCATCCTTGCCCCATCCCTGTTCGCCCAGGATTCAGGCTCAAAATCCCGCGTCGCCTACCTCGAAAACCCCAACCTCCTCAACAACTACGATCCCAAACCCGACGCGGTGAAAACCGCGGTGGCCTCCCTGCTCACCACCCTGACCGGAAAAGACAAACCGGCCGATGCCTGGAAGGATTTGGGTATCTCTCCGGATGACACCGTGGCCGTGAAAATCGCCGCCCTCGGCGACCCCCGCACCAGCACCAGCAAGGAGGTGGTGGAGGCGATCACGGGCAGCCTGGTGGAGGCCGGGGTAAAACCGGACCAGATCATCATCTGGGACAAGGTGGAACGGGACCTTTTCCGTTCGGGCTTCCCGGTCAGCACCGCCCGGGGAAAGATCCAGACCCGGGCGGTGATCGCCGGAGCCACTTCAGACACGCCGGGTCTCGGCTGGGACCCCGACACTTCGCCTTACTTCAACCCCACCATGGGGGAGCTCATTTACGGCGATCTCAAGTTCCAGTCCGCCCTGATGGATGGCATGTCCACCGCGAGACCGGCCGGGAGTGCCGACCGCACCCCGTACTGGTCCTACTACACCAAGCTGGTCACCCGGAAGGACGTGAAGGTCGTCAACCTTGGCACCATGACCAGCGATCCCGACTTGGGCATCTACGGCTGCTGCGCCTCCCTCGCCTTGGGCAGCATCGATAACACCCGGCGCCTGATGAAGCCCAACGCGGACCAGGACACCACCATCGGCGAAATCCTGATCAGCGACCCGCTTAAGCCCAAGACCGTTCTCCATATCTCGGACGGACTGGTCATCAAATACGCCGGCAACCGCTCGTTTGACGCCAACTACGCCTCCACGCCGGGGATTCTCCTCGCTTCCAAGGACCCCGTGGCCCTCGATGCCATGGCGATCGACCGCTTTGAGAAACTCCGCCTCAACCCCGGACCCGGCGTTCCTCCCATTCCCAAGATCGGCAACGTCCCCCACATTGCCGGCGCGACTTTGGTCGGCGCGGGGAACGCGGATCCGACGAAAATCGAAATCGTTAACGTAAAGTAGGCTACGGGCTACTGAATTCAGGCTAGGTAGGGCGGATTGTCCCAACCCGCCTCGATGGTGGTGTAACGACTCTTTTCCTGCTACGAGGCGGCCAAGGGACTGGCCGCGCTACCTAACCTTTAACCTAGTCCTCACACCCAGAAAACTCCGTGAACTCTGCGCCTCTGCCTTAAAACCGCCAACAGCCTCTCGAATGTAGCCTTCGACCTTTCAGAGCTCCGCCACCTCCACACCAAAACTGAAACTCCCAACCTTCGTCCCCCTCCATTCAAGAGGCGCCCGCACCTTTCCCCGCCATACCTGATCCTTTTCCATCCACTCGAGGACCAACCGCGGCCCATCGGTCTCCGCCCCCTCCGCCTTCTGCCCTTTCGGCATGAGGATCAAAAATCCCTCCATGGAAAACAGCGAGAATCTACCTTCAGATATCTCTGCAATTAAGCTACTTATGGATGGCGCGGCCTTGCGGAAGTAGGGTGCAATGTCGGCGAAGAACTCCCGACCTTTCTTGTCGCTGCCGCCCTCTAGCAGAGCTTCGATCAGTTCCGTGCCGGCGTTGGCGATGCCGGTCAGCTGGCTGAGGTCGGGCCGGTCAGGATGCAGGCTAAAGGAGAGCGTCAGCGGCAGACAGTGTCGGTCGGACTTTAGTCGTGGGGCGGCGGCCTGAAAGATTTCGGCCTTATCCCAGGTGAGAACGTCGGAGACGTCAGCCCGGAGGGTCTCGTAACGGAAGCTGGCAATGCCAGCGACGGCCTCGCAGCCGAACCACTTCATTCGGCGGAGATAATCGCCTGACTTCACGGGACTGAGCCCGGCATCGGGTCGGCTCATCCAACCCTTTTTACCCTGGCGAACGGAACCTTTGCGGACCCCAATTTCCACATCCTCCAAGAAAATCTCCGGACTGGAGATTCGGACGCTAAATCCACCGGCTTGGGCGGTTGGCTCGCCAAGATCCTCAGCTTCCAACTCCACAAAAAACACCTCTTTCCCATCCCGTTTAAACTCTGCAACGATTCGGTCCCCAGTGGAGACGCCCTGTTCGACCATGCCAAAGATACGGGCCTCCTCATCATCATCGATTCCGGCCCGAAGGAATTTCAAAAGGCCGGCGATCAGCCCAAAGGCGGGGGCGACTGGACCGATCATCAGACCCCAGCCGGTTTTGGCACCTGGCAACGAGCCAGATAATGCAGCCGCCACATTGGAGGCCTTGTCCAGTTTCCGGCGGGACTCCTCGTCGGACTCCACCACCCCGACAGAGACCCCGATACCACCAGGATTTCTGCCCAAGTAGGCGACTTTGCGTAGGTACTTCTCTTGAATGGGCCCAGAGCCGCTGAAAGGAATGACCGTCTTTTCGGTGGCCACGGTGAGCTCGAGAACCCCTTCCCGGTTAGGTCCGAAATCCGTGGAGCGAAAGGCCTGGGGATCGACCCTGATTTCCTTGATAAAAATCGTCAACAGATGCCCTTTCCTGATCGGCTGCCCCTGGCCCTTCACCACCCTCACCTTCGCCCCAGCGTGAAATACAAGCCGCTCAGAGGTCATGGATTGATTAAAACTTTAATCCTCCAATTTTCAAGCTCGGTACGTGCAGCTAGAATTGCCAAAAGCAAGTGGCCGCAAAAACAAGGGGCGGATCTTTCGATCCGCCCCTTGCCAAGAAAGGAAAGTAGCTAACCGACTTTAGACTTTGCGCAGCCTCCGCAGAGCCACCAGACCGACCGCCCCGATCATCATCAGTGCGCCGGTAGAGGGTTCAGGAACTGCTTGAAGGGTGATTCCCTTGTTCACAAGATCCACGGATCCCACGAGAGCGGTAGTGCCTGAACTTAATGAGTAGGCAAGAGTTGAAAGGTCCAAGGATTGCGAAAATGGCATTGTCCAAGAGCTATTTTGCAAAATGGCTGCTTGTAAGGTTGAGTTTGTTGGATCAAAACTGTTGCCTCCACCTGAGTTAGGAATCGAACCGTTGGCGGTATACTTGGTATTCCAAACAATTGCATATAAAAGAGCATTTTGATTTATGCCAGCAGATCCGTTCGCGCCCACTCCCACGTTAGCTGTAACAGGTGCATTAATTAAGTTACCATCTCCAGCAGTGATTGATGCAGATAAACGACCTGCGCTTGTACCGCCAACTGCCACGAAGCCATTGACGCCAACGAAGTTTGAGAACCAGCTTGTGTAGTTTGAAATTGTCGGATTGAATCCACCAGTAAACGTTCCAATACGGAATGCCATATTGTTGGACATAGCTGTACCAGTGGAATCAAGGGTTGTACTAGTAATTTGGGTTCCATTTGCCAGGTAAACTTCCACAGTTCCCGTACCCTCTGCGATTTGAATAGTTGTTGCATTCGCAGAGCCAGATAGAAACGTTGAGGCAGTCGCAAGCATAAGACCGAGGCGAAGATTTAATTTCATGTTAGTTTTATTATCCTTTCCTCTACTGAGTTGGTTTTGTTTCGATATCAGTTACGTCTTGATTCATTTTTGTCATAAAGGCAGCATCAGACGAAACTAAAACGACGCTGTTATAAGCGTCTGGTGTGGAGCCATCGGTCCAAGCACCGTCACTATCAAGTGAGTACTGGCTAAAACCTACCCCGCTATATATTAAAATTTGGTCATTGGATTGCCAGCCGTTGGCTTGTTGGGCACCAAGCGTATCCGGAGAATATGAGAGAGGGTAGCCCGGGGCATTAAGTTGAAACCCAGCTCTTAAAACCTGCCGATAATCATTATTTCGGACAGTTCCCGTTGTAACCAATGAGGCGGCCGAACCTTTTTTTCGAAACAAAAATCCCTCCCCAGGCGCAATCACATCGAAACGATGATCATCAGGATCCTCATTCGAGTACCAGCTTTGGAGGTCGGCCCCAAGCCAGTAAGTTAAGAACCCTACACCTGAAAATACCAACAGAGAATCTGCTGATGATGCAGAGGAATCATCACCAGTTAGAGTTCCTGAAATCGAACGACGGATCTGATCTAAGGTTACATGTTTCCGAAGTTGCACTGTTGAGCCTACCAAATCTGTCGCGCTTGGGCTTGAAGTGTTTCGGATACTTGAGGTCACGAGGGTTATGGTGCCGTTGTTACTGGTTTTTGTGGCAGCAACATCGACTTCAAATCTTGAACCGACCAGATTATTGTTTGTGGAAACAACTTCCACGTAGTAAGGCTGATTAGCATCAAGCGCGGAGCCAATTTGAGAGGCGGATGCAATTGCGATAACCGCTGATGATTTAGAAGAAACCTGCCCGGAGATGATTGTAGGGTTTAAGAGAGGGACTCCCAAGCCGACTAGAGAATTTGCAGGCAATGTAGATTTTTGAAAACCTACAATCGGGGTGCTTACGCTTTGAGCAAATATGCTCTGGGCTAGCGAGATTGAGAAAATGAAAAAAGTAGCTTTGAGTTTTTTAAACATATTATTTGTTGTCCTTTTTTTGATAATCATTAAGAACACCTTCTCCGGACTGCAAATACGGAAGATAATCCCAAAAGAAATAAAGTGAGTGTCGATGGCTCAGGAATTACGGCCATAGTTAGGCCTTTATTGACCAAGTCAACTGAACCAAGCCCACTGAGGGCAACCGTACCGCTGGAAAGGGCATAATTAAACGCCGTCAGATCCAAGGAAGCGGAGGAGGGCATGATCCAACCGGGATTGGTGACCACAACCGCCTGCAGGCCGGTGGCGGTGGGATTAAAAGTGTTTCCTCCGCTTGTATTGGAAACAAAGGTCGAGTTCCAGATAATGGCGTACATTTGGGCATTCAAGACGATGGATTTGCTGCCATCGGCTCCCACTCCACTGTTTGCGGAAACAGGGGCATTGATGGCCTGACCATCACCCGCCGTGATGGAAGCGGACAACCGTCCCGCGGAGGTCCCTCCCACGGTCAGAAAGCCGTTAACCCCAACAAAATTGTTGAACCAGCTCGAAGCGTTGCTGATGGTCGGCGTAAAGCCACCTGTGAAAGTCCCGAAACGCATGGCCATGTTGTTGCCGATCGCCAGAGATGTGCTGGGGACAACGTACGTCGCAGATACTTGAGTCCCGCCGGCCAGATAGATCTCCACGGTTCCTGTCGACTCAGCCAAAGCAACAGTGGTGGCGTGGACCCGGGAGAGGCCACCGCCGAGGAGCACAAACATCCCGCAGAGGGCGGCGAGCGACTTGGTTTGTTGGACTGGATTCATAATGGCATTTCCCGGGTGGTTAGTTGGAAAAAGGTTTGGTTTCGAGGTCGACGACTGGGGAGCTGAGCTTGGTCATAAAGGAATTGTCGCCCCCGACGAGGACCACATCGTTGACCGGATCCGGATCCACCCCGTTGTCCCAAGCCCCCACCGATGTGCCGTCGCTGGTCAGGGTGTTGATGGTAAATCCGGTGCCGGAGTAGACGAGGATCTGGGAGTTGACATTCCAGCCATTATTGAGGGCGCCGCCGAGCTGAACCGGGGTGTAGCCCTTCGGATAGCCAGGGGCGTTCAGCTGGTAGCCGACCCCGAGCACCGAGAGGAAGTCATTGTTCCGAACCACCCCGGTGGAAACAAGAGTCCCCTGCGAGCCACGCTTACGGAACAGGATACCCTGGCCGGGGGCAATGACATCAAAGCGATGGTCATCCGGATCGTCGTTGCTCCACCAGCTTTGCAAATCCGCACCCAGCCAATAGGGAACAAAGCCGGCGCCACGGAAGACGTAGACAGCGTCCGCATATGTGGGGGAATCATCGTTACCGACGAGGGTGCCGGTGATCGAGGCGCGGATTTGGTCGAGCGTGACATGTTTCCGCAGGACGATGGTGGAGCCGACCAGGTCCGTGCTGGCCGCGCTGGCGGTGTTGCGGACGCTGTTGGGATCGAGGGTGATCGTCCCGTTGTTCGAGACCTTGGTGGCGACGACATCGACGTCAAAGCGATTTCCCGAGGGGGAATTGGTGGAGGTGACTTCGACGTAATAGGGTTGACCGGTTTGCAAAAGGGAACCAATGGTGGAGGCGCCGGACACGGTGATCACGGCGCTGGATTTCGCACTCACGCTTCCGCTCACTAACGAAGGATTAAGCAGGGAGATGCCCACTCCTTTGTAGCCCGTGGAGGGCAAGTCAGTGTTTTGGTATCCGACGATTTCACTATAGGAGGTTGTTTGCGCGTGGAGGAACGCGGGAGTGGCGGCGAGAGTTAGAACGGCGAGCAGGTTGGTCTTCTTCATATTTTTCTTTATTTCTCCTTCTTCAGACAACATGCAACGGGTTCCGTTCAAAATCAAGGGGGAATTTTTGCTTGGCATCTTTTTGTAACAAATGGCTACTAGGCCGATATTTGTAATTTAAGTATCTGATTATTAAGCACTTAATTAGTAGGTGGGCATCTGGATTGTAGGCTACAGACTTAAGGGTACAGGAACCTTAGGGGGCTAGTCCTTTAGGCATTAGTCATGCAAGGGATTTGGAGGCTTTGGAATTCCCTCCATCCCTAACAACGGAACGGCTCAAGCCCTAACATTTCCATTCCCATTCGGAGGGATTTGGGCCAGAAAATCCCCGTGGCGAAAAAAACGGCTCCCAAAAAACCGAAGAACCCAGTCGCCCGTTCTTCCTCCTTGAAGTTTCCTTCCAACCCACCTGCGACCCTTCTTCGCTCCGAACCCTCGCCAGGGCGAAGCTTCGGAGGACAATCCCGTCGCAGACTCCTCCTAAAACTTTCCGGTGAAACCCTCGGCGAACCGGGCAATCACCTCTCCCCCCGCGTCACGCGCCACCTCGCCCAGCAGATCAAGGAGATCGTCTCGCCCTCGCTGCAACTCGCCATCGTCATCGGCGGCGGCAACATCTGGCGCGGTGCCCCGGCCGCCGGCGAAGGCCGGATGGACCGCAACACGGCCGACTACATGGGCATGCTCGCCACGGTCATCAACTCGCTCGCGCTTCAAGACGCCCTCGAACAAGCCGGAGTCCAAACCCGCGTGATGACTGCGATCGAAATGAAAAATGTCGCCGAGCCCTTCATCCGCCGCCGAGCCCTCCGCCATCTCGAAAAGGGCCGCGTGGTCATCTTCGCCGCCGGCACGGGACATCCTTTCTTTTCCACCGACACCACCGCCGCCCTCCGCGCCAGCGAGATCGGAGCCGATACCCTCCTCAAGGCCACCAAGGTGGATGGAATCTACGACTCCGACCCCCGCACGAATCCCCGCGCCCACCGCTTTGAGACCATCACCTACGGCGATGCCCTGCGCCGCCGGCTGAAGGTGATGGATTCCACGGCGTTTTCCCTCTGTATGGACAACCGGATCCCGATCGTAGTGTTCGACGTGTTCCGCGAGGGAAATCTCCGGGCGGCCGCCAGCGGCCGGCCGGTGGGGACGAGAGTCATCGCCGGCGATTGACGCAAAGGGTTCGAACTTAGGTAGGGCGGCCAGTCCCTTGGCCGCCTCGCGGAAAGTCCAACCGAACGAAATTCAACGAGGCGGCGTGGGACATGCCGCCCTACCCAAGACAAAACAGACGGCGGGACAAAATTGCGGCCCGCCGGGACGTCGGGCCCTACCAAGCTGAAAAAAGAGGGCTTTTCCACCTTCCACCTGACCCCTGAGCCACTTTTATCAAAAGTGGCCTACCTAGATTAAATCTTCCTGATTCCAGGGGGTTTTCTTAAGCTTTCCAGCTTATGTCCTCCCCGAAGCTGAACGTTTCTGATGTGGCCACGTTGGCTCGTCTGGCCCTGACGAAGGAAGAGACGGAAAAGTTCACGGCCCAGCTCGGGCAGGTGCTCGGACACATGGAGGCACTTTCCAAAATTCCCACGGAAAACGTTCCGGAGGTCCATCCGCCTGAGCATCCCGTCCTACGAAAAGACGTCCCCTCGTCCAGCCTGCCCGTCGAAATCGCCCTCTCCAACGCCCCGGCCCAGGCCAACGACCTGATCGTCGTCCCGAAAATCGTCGAATGAGCCTGGCCCACGAGACGGTCGCCTCGCTCCGCCGGCGACTCGCGAAGAAGGAGATTAAATCGCGCGACATCGTGTCCGACCTCCTTCAGGAGATTGACGCCCGCGAGAAGACCATCCACGCCTACACGCAGATCGATCGCGAGTCGGCGCTCAAGTCGGCCGACCAGGCCGACCTCTCCCTTCCCCTTGGCGGAATTCCGATTGCCCTCAAGGACAACCTCAACGCCACCGGCGATCCCTGCACCTGCTCGTCCAAGATTCTGGAAGGATACAAGGCCCCGTACGACGCCACGGCCGTGGCCCGGTTGCGGCAGGCCGGGGCCGTTTTCCTCGGCCGGACCAACATGGATGAGTTTGCGATGGGCTCCTCCACGGAAAACTCGGCCCTGGGGGTGACGCGAAACCCTTGGGACTCCTCCCGAATCCCCGGGGGCTCCTCGGGAGGTTCGGCGGCGGCGGTGGCGGGCCGAATCGCCCTTGCGGCCCTGGGTTCCGACACGGGTGGCTCCATCCGGCAGCCGGCGGCTCTCTGCGGGTGCGTCGGACTCAAGCCCACCTACGGTCGGATCTCCCGGTACGGACTGGTGGCCTTCGCCTCTTCCCTGGACCAGATCGGCCCCCTCACCCGGACGGTGGAGGATTCGGCTCTGCTTCTATCTTCCCTGGCCGGGCACGACCCCCGGGACAACACCACCGACTCCCGCCCCCCGGAAATCTTCCTCTCCAAGCCGACGAACTCGGTCAAAGGCCTGAAGGTGGGTCTGCCCAAGGAGTATTTTATCCCGGGCATGGATGGGGAGACGGAACAGGCGGTGCGGGCGGCGGCGGACTGGTTCCAGAAAAACGGGGCGGAGATCAAGGAGGTGTTCCTTCCCCTCACCCCTTCCGCCATCGCGGTCTACTATATCCTCGCGACGGCCGAGGCCTCGGCGAACCTGGCCCGGTTTGACGGGGTGCGGTACGGCCGCCGGGCGGCCGATCCCCGGGACGTGTTGGATCTGTACCAGCGGACGCGGGAGGAGGGATTCGGGCCGGAGGTGAAGCGGCGGATCATTCTGGGCACGTTCGTCCTCAGCGCCGGCTACACCGACGCCTATTACCGCAAGGCCCAGAAGGTGCGGGGCCTGATCCGGCAGGATTTCGAAAAGGCGTTCCAGGGTTGTGACCTGTTGCTGACGCCGACCAGCCCGGAGCCGGCGTTCAAGCTGGGCGAACGGACGCAGGATCCGCTGAAGATGTATTTGGCGGACGTGTTCACGATCTCGGTGAACCTGGCGGGAACCTGCGGGATCTCCCTGCCCTGCGGTTTCACGAAGTCGAACCTCCCGATCGGACTGCAGCTGATCGGCCCGCGTTTCGGCGAGGAGAAGATCCTGCAGGCAGCGCACGCCTACGAGCAGTCGCATGACTTTTGGAAAAGGATGCCGCCCTCATGAGCGCGAACGGAAATTGGGAGGCGGTGATCGGGCTGGAGGTGCACTGTCAGGTGCGAACCGCCACGAAGATGTTCTGCGGCTGCGCCAACCAGTACGGCGATGCACCCAACACGCGCGTCTGCCCGGTGTGCCTGGGATTGCCGGGAAGCCTGCCGGTGCCGAACGAGGAGGCGATCCGCAAGACGATCCTGACGGGGTTGATGCTGGGGTGCCGGATCGCACCGGTGGCCCGTTTCGACCGGAAAAATTATTTCTACCCGGACATGCCGAAAAACTACCAGATCAGCCAGTACGACGATCCCCTCTGCGCCGGCGGGGCGGTGGGGCTGGACATTTTTCAGTTCCCCAAGGAGCTCCAGGAGACGGCAGAGGCCCAGGCCCGGCGGAAAATCCGGTTGGTGCGGATCCACCTCGAGGAGGACGTGGCGAAGTCGTTCCACTTTGAGGAGCGCAGCGGGATCGACTTCAACCGCGCGGGCACGCCCCTGATGGAAATTGTCACCGAAGCGGACCTGCGCACGCCCGGTGAGGCGTTCGCATTTTTGGGGTCGCTTCGCCAAATCCTCTGGGCGGGCGGCGTGAGCGATGCCGACATGGAGAAAGGACAGTTGCGGTGTGACGTGAACATTTCCGTCCGGCCGGAGGGAGAATCGAAATTTGGCACCAAGGTGGAGCTGAAGAATTTGAATTCGATCAGCGGAGTGCGGCGGGCGCTGGTTCACGAAATCGCCCGGCAAATCGCGGTGGTGGAAAAAGGCGGATCCCTCGTCCAGGAGACGCGGCGTTGGGACGACAACGCGGGGGCGACCTTCACGATGCGAACAAAGGAACAGGCGCACGACTACCGGTACTTCCCGGATCCGGACCTTTTGCCGGTGCGAACGGATCGCGGCCTGCAGGAAGCGGCCCGAAAATCGGTGCCGGAACTCCCGTCCGAGATGCAGCAGCGGCTGGTGAAGGATTTTGGGGTGACGGCCTACCAGGCGAGCGTGCTGGCGTGCGACCGGGTGCTCTGCGGTTACTACGAAAAGGCGGCGGCCGCCACCAAGAACAAGGCGGCGGTGGCCAACTGGATTCTGAACGACTTCCTCTCCACCCAGCCGGATCCGGCGACCACCCCGGTGAAACCGGAGTACTTTGCGGAGCTGGCGGATCTGGTGACCGCCGGAAAGATCAACAGCGCCCAGGGCAAAAAGGTGTTCGCGGAGCTGGTGGCCAATCCGACCTCACCCCATGAGATCGTAAAAAAGATGGGGCTGGAGCAGATCTCCGACACGGGAGCCCTGGCAACGATGTGCGACGAGGCGATTGCGGCCAACCCGCGCAGCGTGGAGGACTACAAGGCCGGAAAGATGAACGCGATCAACGCCCTCAAGGGTTTCGTGATGAAAAAGAGCCAGGGAAAGGCGAATCCGGTGCAGATTGACGAGATTTTGAAACAAAAGCTGGGAGGCTGACACCGGTTGGCGGAAGGCGGGAAACGGAGGGTGAAAGGAGGTTACGAAACCAATTTTCCCCAGCTCTCGCCTGCCCCCTGATCCTGCGGGTGGCCTGACGGCCACCCGTGATTGCTTCCCACCAAAAAGTGGGCGAACTTTCCCAAGGCCATGATTTCCAACGAAGCCTACGTGCTGGAGCTCCTCCAAAACTCGGGGGCGGTTTCCCCGGAGGATCTGGCGGCCTGCCACCAGGAGGCGGCCCTCAACGGGCACTCCACGTTGGAAGGGATCGTCCAAAAGGGCCTGATGACTCGCAACCAAATCCTGGAGTTCGTCGCCAAGGACTGCGGAATGGAGTTCGCCCCCTCGATTGAGCATGTGGAGGAGGACGTGCTGGCCACGATCCCTGCCCCCGAAAGCCGCCGCTACCATGCCCTGCCCATTTTGCGCCTACCCGCCGGACTGCGCGTGGCCATTCCGGATCCTCTCGATTTCGAAACCCTCGACGCGCTGCGTTATTTATTAAAGACGGACCTCGAGCCCGTGGTGGTGCCGGTGGAGAAGATCGACGAGGCGATCATCAAGTATTTCGGCAAAACCGACGAATCCCTGCAGACCCTGATGGCCAACATGGGGGGGGACGAGCTGCAGGTGAAGGCGGCCTCGGCCGGCGAGGCGGAGGGTGAAACCGAGGAGGGTGACGCCCCGATCATCCGGATGGTGTACGGCCTGATTCTGGAGGCCCACCGGCTCCGGGCGAGCGACATCCACCTCGAGCCGCTGGAGAAGCGGCTCCGGTTGCGCTACCGGATCGACGGCAACCTGCAGGAAATGCGGGACCCGCCCAAACGCCTGCAATCCAGCATCGTCAGCCGGATCAAGATCATGTCCAACATCAGCATCGCGGAAAAACGGCTGCCGTTGGACGGTCGCATCGCCTTGGCCACGGCGGACGGCCCAACGCTCGACCTCCGCGTCTCCACGGTTCCCACAATCCACGGCGAGTCGGTGGTGATGCGAATTTTGGACAAAAAAAACCTGATGCTCGGGCTGCCGGAGTTGGGCTTCTTCGCGGACGACCAGGCGATCATGGAGCGGGTCATCAATTATGCGGACGGGATCTTCCTGGTGACCGGGCCGACCGGCTCGGGCAAGTCCACCACCCTCTACGCCTGTCTGAACACGATCAACAAGCCCGACCGCAAACTGATCACCGTGGAGGATCCGGTGGAGTACCAGCTGCCCGGCGTGAACCAGGTGGCGGTGAACAGCGAGATCGGGATGACATTTGCCGCCGCGCTCCGCGCGATGCTGCGGCAGGCCCCCAACATCATCATGGTGGGGGAGATCCGGGACGTGGAAACCGCCTCCATCGCGATCAACGCCTCCCTGACCGGGCACCTGGTCTTCTCCACCCTGCATACCAATGACGCCCCCAGCGCCATCACCCGGCTGGTGGACATGGGGGTGAAGCCCTTCCTGGTTTCCTCCTCCATCCGGGCGGTCCTGGCACAGCGGCTGATCCGAAAAATCTGCCCGGACTGCAAGGAACCTTACACCCCGACCGAGACGGAGCTCCGGGCCCTCAACCTGAGTGCCGCCAGCCTGGCGGAGGCGCGCTTTGCCAAGGGGCGGGGGTGCGACCGCTGCCGCGGCACGGGTTACCGGGGCCGGGCCGGCATCTTTGAAATTTTTGTCGTGGACGACGAGATCCGCCACCTGATCAACGAAAACGCCCCGGTCTCCAAGATCCGGCAACGGGCCAGGGATCTGGGCATGCGCACCCTCCGGGAGGACGGCATCCGCAAGGTTTCCTCCGGCATGACCACCCCGGAGGAGGTGATTTCCGCCACCATGGGGGACAAGGAGTAGCCATGGACACCCGCCTAGTCCTTTCCTTTCTGGAAGAGCAGAGTCTGATCAACCCGGATCAGTCCCGCGAGATTGCGGAGGAACAGAACCGGAGCGCCAAGCCGGTGGAAACGATTGTCGCCAACTTCGGCATTCTTCAGGTTCCCCAGTTGCTGGAAAAAATCTCGGACAGCCTGGGCCTGCCGATGATCCCGGATCTCCAGGGAGTGGAGTTCAGCCCGGAACTGCTGGCCAAAATTCCTCCCCACACCGCCCGCAACCTCGGGGCCCTGCCTGTGGCCGCCGACGGCCTGACCCTGACGGTGGCGCTGGTGGATCCGCTGGCTCCGCAGGCCATCGAGGACCTTCGTTTTGCCACCGGCATGGAGGTGGTGCAGGTGGTGGCCCCGCCGGATCAGGTGCAACCCCTGGTGGAACGTCACTACGGGACAACGGAAAGCAACATCGAGGAGCTGATCAGCGAGCTGGAAAAGGCCCCGGAAACCGCCCTCGGAGCCGAGGGGATCGACCTGAACGAGGCGGGAAGCGCCCCGATCGTGAAATATGTGAACACGGTGATCGCGCGCGCCATCCAAGCCAAGGCGAGCGACATTCATTTCGAGCCCTTCGAAAAGGAGTTCAAGATCCGTTACCGGGTGGATGGGGCGCTTTACGAAATGGCCCCCCCGCCCCGCCGGTTGGCCGTACCCCTCACCTCCCGCATCAAGGTGATGGCCAACCTCAACATCGCGGAACGCCGCGTTCCCCAGGACGGCCGGATCCAGACCCTGTTGGGGGGACGGAATGTGGATTTGCGCGTCTCCACCCTGCCCACCCAATACGGGGAAAGCGTCGTGCTGCGTGTTCTGGACCGCTCCGTGGTGAACCTGGATCTGGAAAAACTGGGAATTCCCAAAACCATTTTCGATTACGTCTGCGAGACCATCGAAAAACCCAACGGAATCTTCATCGTCACCGGACCGACCGGTTCCGGCAAAACGACCACGCTCTACTCCTGCCTTGGCCGGGTGAACACGATCGACACCAAGATCCTGACCGTGGAGGACCCGGTGGAGTATGAACTCGAGGGCATCATCCAGGTTCCTGCCAACGAGGGAATCGGGTTGACCTTCGCCCGGGCCCTCCGGGCCTTTTTGCGGCAGGATCCGGACAAGATCCTGGTCGGCGAGACCCGCGACCTGGAGACCGCACAAATCGCGATCCAAGCCAGCCTCACGGGGCACCTGGTCATGACCAGTCTGCACACGAACGATGCCGCCGGGGCCGTGACCCGTTTGTTGGACATGGGCGTGGAGCCGTTCCTGATGGCGGCGACGATGGAAGGCATCCTGGCCCAACGTCTGTTGCGCCGCGTCTGCAAGGACTGCCGAACCCCTTTCCGCCCCAAAGAGGAGGTTTTGGCCCAGATCGGCCTGACGCCTTCGGAGGTCGGAGACCGCCCCTTTTATTTCGGGAAGGGCTGCGAGACCTGCAACGGCACCGGGTATCGCGGGCGCGTCGGGATCTACGAGCTGCTGGACATCCGCGAGCCGATCCGACAGCTCATCAATGAGCGTGCGCCTTCGGTCGTGATCCGCCAAAAAGGGATTGAACTGGGCATGACCACCCTGCGACAAGACGGCATCCGCAACATCCTCGAGGGGTGCACCACCCTCGAAGAAGTGCTGAAATACACCTGATCGTATGCCCCTCTTTGCCTACACCGCCGTCGATGCCCAGGGCAAAACCCACCAGGGAACCGTCGAGGCCAACAATGCCGCCGATGCGGCCGCCGCGATCAAAAAGCAGGGCCGTTTCCCCACCAATATCGCCGAAACCTCCGCCGAGGCCAAACCCAAGGGCAAGGGGCTTTCCCTCAGCTTTTCCCTGGGGGGCGCCAAGGGCACCGGCAAGGTTCCGGCCAAGGTCCTCACCGTCTTCACCCGCCAGCTTTCGACGCTGATCAGCGCAGGCCTGCCTCTCCTGCGCAGCCTGCGGACCCTGAGCAAACAGGAAAAAAACGCCAACCTGAAAAAGATCATGGCAGGCCTGGCGGAATCCGTGGAGGGCGGAACAACCTTCTCCGAGGCCCTGGCCCAGCATCCCAAGGCCTTTAACAAGCTGTATGTGAACATGGTCAAGGCCGGCGAATTGGGCGGCGTGCTGGAAATCGTCCTCACCCGCTTGGCCGAGTTTGCCGAAAAAAGCCAGCGCATCCGCGGCAAAGTCACCTCGGCGATGGTTTATCCGGCGGTCGTCCTGACGATCGCCGTCGCGATCGTGACCTTCCTGATGCTCTTCATCGTCCCGAAGTTCGAGGCGATTTTCAAAGACATGCTGGGAGGAAGGCCCCTGCCCGCCATCACCCAAATCATCATGGATCTCAGCCGCTTCATCCAAGGAAACTTCCTGCTGATTGCGGGCGTTCTGGTGGTGGCGGTGATTGCCCTGCGCTTTGCCATCCGCCTGCCCGGGGTGTCCGCCGCCGTCGACCAGTACAAGCTCAAGCTGCCGTTATTCGGCGACATGCTGACCAAAACCTCGGTGGCGCGCTTCAGCCGCACCCTCGGCACGCTGGTCTCTTCCGGCGTGCCGATCCTCCAGGCCCTGCAGATCACCCGGGACACCGCCGGCAACGAGCGTGTCAGCCAAGCCATTGAAACCATTCACGACAACGTGAAGGAGGGTGAATCCATGGTCGCCCCGATGGAGGCCAGCCAGATTTTCCCCCCCATGGTGGTCTCCATGGTGCAGGTCGGGGAGGAGACCGGTCAGTTGCCGGACATGCTGACCAAGGTCGCGGATGTTTTTGAGGAAGAGGTGGACACGGCGGTCGCGGGCCTGACTTCCCTGCTGGAGCCGGTGATGATCGTGCTGCTGGCCCTGATCGTGGGAACGATCGTGGTGGCCCTCTTCCTTCCGCTGATCACCATCATCCAGGATTTGACCGCGGGCGGATGAACCGGCCGTCGGGCCCGGTGGACCTCGAGGTGGTGGTTTGCCGTTGCGGCGAAACCCTGGATTGGCTCCGCAACCTACCGCAGGGCGTGCGGATCACCGTGTACGACAAAACGCCGCCCCCGGCTTCCCGCTGGGCAGAGGCCGTGCCGTTACCGAATGTGGGACGGGAGGCCCACGCCTGGCTCCATCACCTGGTGGAACGTTACGACTCCCTTGCAGAGTGGACTTTGTTCGCCCAAGGCCGCCCCTTTGACCACGTCCCCGAGATGCATCGCGTGGTTCGCAGGCTGGCGGCGGGGGAAATCCCGCCGGAAGATTTTCTCTGGCTGGGTTTTTTATGGGAAACCGACGATGCCCGGGGTCGTCCCACCTTTGTGCACTGGACCAAGAATCCGGAACGAAGGGAATTGGACCTGAAGGGTTTTTTTCACGCGCTGTGGAATGAGCCCGCACCGGACAAGGTCCGGTATGTGGGTGGGGGTCAGTTTGTGCTGGGCCGTCCCGCGGCCCGCCGGAGAACCCGGGAGTTTTTTCAAAAGGCCCGGTCTTTGGCGGAGAAATTTCCGGATGCAGCCCATGCCTTTGAAAGAACCTGGGACCGGGTGTTCCTGGCCCCCCCGCTGGATCCCTCCCTTTTCGGCCCATCCGGATATCGTTTGCTGAAACCGGTGAAACCCAAACCGGAGAGGTCCGGCCGGCCCGATCCAACCTAGGCCTCCGCTTCCTCAGGGAGCGGAAGCGGTGCCGGCCCGCGCCTGCAGGGTGGAAAGTTTTTCGCGCAGATGGGAAGGCAGGATGACGGTCCCGCCCTCCACATCCACGAAACCGTCGGGACTTTTGCGAAGCTTTGGTTTTTCCAGGGTCTCCTGCCTCATCTCTTCGCGTAAAAGGGTGCCATCCCGGTTGACCACGGTGATCCGATGTTGACCCGGAGCCACCGGGTAAAGGAGATGGAGATGGTCTTCGGAATCGAATTCGGCCTTGGGGCTTCCCAAAGGGAGAAACGGACCCAGGCGACGGCATGGGTACACCAGATTTTGTTCGGGCACCTCGACACGCAAATAAAGCCCCACGTTGGGGTCCTCATAGAATTTCAAAAGGGAAAACACGCGTCGTTCCTTGCCGACTCCCCTTGGCACGCTCCAGATGACCTCTCCGCGCCCGACCAAAAAAGTAAGAGGCTCCGTCAACAGGGTTTGCCCGGAAGGCAGAAAGGCCGAGGCCCGCACCCGGTAGCCGCCGGTTTCCCGCACCAGAAAATGCGGCGCCAAATCCAACGGCAGGGAGCGGACTTCGCCGGACTGCAGAGTCAGGTCGGGCGGAGACAAGGGCTGGTCCGGTTTCAACAGGAGTCCGTCGGTCGATTGGACGATCATTTCCAGCCATGGTTTTCCATTTTTCCCCTCAAGAATCAGCTCCTGTCCGCCCAGATTTTTCAACTTCACCGTGATGGGAATGGGAGCGTACTGAAGGTACGAGGACTTGGGGGTTTCCAATCGCAAGTCGAGCTGGGCCCACGCCGACGCGAGCCCACCCCAGCAAGCCACTCCGACCAAAAGACAGAAAGAGGCCACGTTCATCCGTGACGGAACAATGAAGCAATCTCCACCGACCCGGCAAGGTCGATGAGGAAGAAAAGGAGCGTTTTGGTTTAGGAGACGACCAGCTCTTGGGCCGCTTCGGAAACCGGGGAGGCCTCCACCTGCTCTGCACGCAGGGCTGCTTTCAAGGCCTTCTTCCAGGTGCCGAAGAAGTGTTTTTTGCAGGCCGCGGCGAAGAGGGAGGGATTCGCTCTTTTCACCTCGGGAGTGATGAGGGGGATCCCTTGGCGTTTCAGCTCCAGGATTCCCTCCACCAGGGTCTCCCGCGTCCAGCGCTTGCGACGGCGAATCTCGTCATAATTAATGCCGGCACGCTCCAGCGCGCGCCCCCAGTTGCCAAACCGGCGCCGGGCCGTGGCGATCAGGCGGTTGGAACTTTCGTCCATGGCCTTGGAACTCAGATCGGCACCCTCCACCTTGAGGCGGCGGATTTCCTCGAGAATATCGGTCTCTTCCCAACTGCGATAACGGTAAATTTCCTCAGACTCAAGACCGGCGGCCTCCAGCGCGGCCTTCCAACTTCCGAAATATTTGGGACGGATCGCGGCATAAACCATGGCGTTGTGCTGGCTCAAAGCCATGGCACGGAAGGAGAGATCCACGCCCCGGGAGTGAAGCTCGCGGATTTCCTGAATAATCGCCTCGTTGGACCATTTGCGGTACTTGCGAACCTGATCGTAAGAGATCCCGGCCGTTTCGACGGCTTTTTGCCAACTTCCGAAATAACGGATGGATGCGGCCAATAGCTCCTGAAAGTTCAGCCGGACGTGGTTGGCGTAAAGGGGCTCGCCCCGGTCTTTCCAGCCACGGATTTCAGAAAGGACCTGCTCAGC
>Ga0214917_10001963_pt1 | contig 25765 bp, 26 predicted proteins | sample LL_1208_BB_MetaG_FD_177983 | JGI IMG/M metagenome (GOLD analysis project Ga0214917, IMG submission 177983) | Freshwater microbial communities from Lake Lanier, Atlanta, Georgia, United States - LL_1208_BB | ecosystem: Environmental > Aquatic > Freshwater > Lake | place: USA: Georgia | collected...
ATCAAATGGCCCAAGATCGTCTAGAAACAATTGTTTCCTTAGCTAAGCGTAGGGGTTTTGTTTACCCCTCATCTGAAATATATGGTGGACTTCGCGCCTCCTGGGATTACGGTCCACTTGGAGTTGAACTAAAAAATAATATTAAGCGCCAGTGGTGGAAATCTATGGTGCAAGGTAGAGAAGATGTAGTTGGAATAGATTCCTGTGTAATTTTAGCTAAAGAGGTATGGCAAGCATCTGGCCATGTTGAAACCTTCTCTGATCCACTAACTGAGTGCACCTCATGTCATAAGCGCTATCGCGCCGATCATTTGGAGGAGGCGTATGAAAATAAACATAAGAAAAAGCCAGCCTCATTAGCGGATATTAACTGTCCAAATTGTGGCACTAAAGGAAAATTCACCGCGCCAAAACAATTTTCCGGATTATTAAAAACATTTCTTGGACCAGTTGAAGATGAATCTGGTCTTGCTTATTTGCGGCCAGAAACTGCGCAAGGTATTTTTATAAATTTTGATAATGTGGCATCTACCTCAAGAAGAAAACCACCATTTGGGATTGGTCAAATTGGAAAATCATTTAGAAATGAGATTACCCCTGGAAACTTTATTTTCAGAACTAGAGAGTTTGAGCAGATGGAGATGGAGTTTTTTGTTGTTCCTGGCACTGATGAGCAGTGGCATCAATATTGGATTGATACACGACTTGCTTGGTATAAGGATTTAGGAGTAAATCCAGATCGATTAAGAATTTTCGAACATCCAAAAGAAAAACTCTCACATTATTCTAAGCGAACAGCTGATATTGAGTATAAGTTTGAGTTTGCTGGTACTGAGTGGGGCGAGCTAGAGGGAATTGCTAATCGCACCGATTTTGATTTAAAGGCTCACTCAAGAGCATCGGGTGAGAATTTAACCTGGTTTGATCAGGAAAAAAATGAGAGATGGACGCCATATGTAATTGAACCTGCCGCCGGAGTTGATAGGTGCGCGCTTACCTTCATGTTAGATGCATATACCGAGGATGAGGCTCCAAACTCAAAAGGTGAGATGGAAAAACGAGCGGTAATGAAATTGGATTTTAGATTAGCCCCTATAAAAGTGGCGGTTTTGCCACTTTCTAGAAACGCTGATTTATCCCCGAAAGCCAAGGATTTAGCTACTGCTCTTCGTAAAAATTGGAATGTAGATTTTGATGATGCTGGTGCAATTGGCAGAAGATATCGTCGTCAAGATGAGATCGGAACGCCATTTTGTATCACAATAGATTTTGAAAGCTTAGAAGATCAAGCAGTAACTATTAGAGAGCGAGATTCTATGGCGCAATCTAGAGTTGCAATTGATCAGGTTGAGGCTTTGCTGGCACAAAAATTATTAGGTTGCTAATTGCTAACCCAAGTTGCACCCCTTCGGCTGCCAATTTCTAATGGCAATTTTGAAAATAATGAGGTAGTACTAAGTACACCGGTTGTTCTTGCCCCAATGGCTGGCATTACTAATGCTGCTTTTAGAAGATTATGCCGAGAGCAAGGTGCTGGTCTTTTTGTTTCCGAGATGGTCACAGCTCGTGCGTTAATTGAACGCCGAGAGGAAACCTTTAGATTAATAAAACCTGGCGCAGGAGAATCTCCACGATCGATTCAATTATATGCAGTAGATCCAACTGTCTTAGGAAAAGCTATTGATTTACTAGGAAGTGAAAATCTAGCTGATCACATTGATTTAAATTTTGGTTGCCCCGTTCCTAAAGTAACTAGAAAAGGTGGCGGAGCTGCATTGCCATATAAGCGTAAATTATTTTCGGCAATTGTTGAATCTGCCGTCAGAAGTGCTGCCAAGTATGGAATTCCAATTACGGTAAAGATGCGAGTTGGAATTGATTCTGACCACCAAACATTTCTTGAATCTGCAAAATCTGCAGCTGATTTAGGAGTTGCCTGGGTGGCACTACATGCTAGAACTGCCGCACAACTATATGAAGGCAGATCGGATTGGAATAAAATTACAGAGTTAGTTGAACACTTAGCACCAACTGGAACTCCAGTTTTAGGTAATGGTGATATCTGGTCTGGAATCGATGCGGTAAATATGATGAATCAAACTGGTTGTAATGGCGTAGTAGTTGGCCGGGGATGCTTGGGCAGACCTTGGCTATTTGCAGATTTAGTTAGTGCCTTAAATGGTGAGAGTAATCGAGTTAATCCAACTTTATTTGAAGTAAGAGATGTGATGTTGCGTCATGGCCAGCTACTAGTTGAATACTTTGAGGATGAAGATCGAGCAATGCGTGATATTAGAAAACATATGGCCTGGTACCTCAAAGGCTTTTCAGTACCACGTGAGATCAGATCATCCCTTGGAATGGTTGGCTCACTTTCCCAAATGTCTGAGCTACTTTCACAATTACAGGATCAGCCTTATCCGCAAGCAGTGGGGGATGCACCACGAGGTAGAACTAGTCATGGCCGGGCAGTGAGCCTGCCCGATGGCTGGCTAGATGATCCAGATGAGTTTGCAAATATCACAATTGATGATGCGATCTCTGGCGGCTAAGTAATTGTTTATCTTTAGATTTATTAGAAGAGTCATCTCATTTATTCTCTTACTCATCATTGTTATTCCAATCTATGTTGCAGGAAATGTTTGGTATAGCGCAAGGCAAAGTTCAACTGAAAAATCTGATGTAATTTTAGTTATGGGAGCAGCTCAATTTGATGGCAGGCCAAGTGAAATTTTGATGGCACGGATTGAACATGCAAATCAAATTTATAAATCTAAATTTGCTCCCAGAATCTATACAGTTGGATCTGGTGCACCAGGAGATCGAACAACTGAGGCGGCAGCAAGTAGAAATTGGCTAATTAAAAATGGAGTAAAAAAGAGTAATGTCGTAGCGATTGCTCAGGGTAGGGATACTTTAAACAGCACTAAGGCTTACGCAGCTGTGATGAAGAAATCTAATCTCTCCTCAGTCATTATTGTTACCGACCCTTATCACTGCTTTCGCGCCATAAAGATGGCTAAGGATTTAGCGCTATCGGCAAGCTGCTCACCGGTAACGCAAGGCCCAGCTTCACTTAAGAACTCAGGAGTTAACTACCTAATTAGGGAGACCGGTGCTTACTTGGCCTACATCACCGTTGGTAGGTTAGGAATTAAGTTAAGTGATCGACTAATGCAAATTTCACTCTACTCTTAAGCCATGGAATTATTACCAGTTTTGGATTTGCTCTCAACCCTAGTTTTTGCCTTGGTTGGTGCAAGAATTGCCGCAGATAAAGGTTTAGATTATGGCGGAATTGCATTTATCGCTGCAATTGCCTCAGTATCTGGCGGCACGCTAAGAAATCTATTTCTTGGATTAAAGCCAGTTTGGATCACAGATTATTGGATCGTAGTTTCAGTTTTAGCTGCAGTAATAATTACTTTAGTCTTTAGAAGAGTCACTCGGATTGGTAAAACACTTTTAGTGATGGATACCTTTGGGTTAGCAATCGCCACTATTTCAGGTGCTCATCTAGCACTTGAGCAAAGTACAACTTGGTTGACAGCGGTGCTACTAGGGGTGATAACAGCGGTGACTGGCGGATTATTACGGGATGTTTTATGCCAAGTAGAGCCTGTTTTACTTCATCGTGAGACCATCGGCACCTCATCACTTATGGGCGCAATAGTCTTTGTATCCCTTCATCAATTAGAGGTAACTCTAAATATCGCAGCAATAATCGGTGCACTGGTAGTAATTGCAACGCGAATTATCTCAATCTATTTTGATTTACATCTACCTAAATTTGATGGGAAAAAAGGTAATAATTAAATTGGTTTTAGATTTTAGTTTTAATCTGGATAGGATTAAATAATGGTGATCCGAAAGGCAATTGAGCATCCTGCCTACTCAGCTGATGATCGCGCAAGATATTTAGATGAACCTGCAAAACGAGGTGGCCGAACTGAGTTTGCTAGAGATCGCGCTCGAATTATTCACTCATTTGCACTTCGCAGACTCGCTGCGAAAACTCAAGTAGCAGTTCCTTGGGCAACTGATTTTCCTAGAACCAGACTTTCACACTCACTTGAGTGTGCTCAAGTTGGTCGAGAGTTGGGTGCAGCCTTAGGTGCAGATCCGGATTTAATGGAGGGAGCATGCTTAGCTCATGATTTAGGACATCCACCATTTGGTCACAATGGCGAGATGGCCTTAAATCAGGTTGCAAAAAGTTGTGGTGGATTTGAGGGTAATGCCCAAAGTATTAGATTACTAGTAAGACTTGAGGCAAAAACACTGCTACCAAATGGAAAATCAATTGGTTTAAATTTAACTAGAGCAACTCTAGATGCCGCCACTAAGTATCCCTGGAGTCGAGTTAAGGATTCTGAAAAATTTGGAGTTTATGAGGATGATTTAGAGATCTTTAATTGGTATCGACAAGGCGCAAAGCCAGGTGTGACCTCTATGGAGGCACAAATTATGGATTGGTCTGATGATGTTGCTTATAGTGTTCATGATCTAGAGGACTCACTTGTTACTGGGCAAGTAAAATTGGATCAATTGAGTATTGACTTACCAAAGTTGTTTAAAGTAGCCAAAGAAGATTACTTATCAGATGTGACTGAGGTTGAACTTGAAAATGCATTAAAATCCTTGCAGCAACTTTCATGTTGGCCTAAAAATTATGATGGCTCTCATAGCTCCTTAGGCAGATTAAAGGATCTTGCCAGTCAACTTATTGGCAGATTTGCGCAATCAGTTGAGGTTGCAACTCAGGAAAAGTATGGCGATGGGGATCTGACTAGATATAACGCGAATTTGATTGTGCCAAGAGCGCAGCGGGTAGAGGTAGCTTTACTTAAATCAATTGCTGGACATTATGTAATTAACGCCGACTCCTCACAATTGCGATATGCACAGCAGCAAAAATTACTTACAGAATTAGTCGAAGCTATATTAGAAAGTGCCCCTACTACTCTTGAGAGTTTCTTTCTGCAGGATTGGCAAAATGCACATACCGATCAGATGCGACTTCGGGTAGTAATAGATCAAGTCGCTTCTTTGACCGATCCAGGTGCCAAAGCGCTTCATAACCGCTTGGTGGCGCCAAATTAACAAGTAGGTAATTCAAAGGTCTAGTGAGCAAACTAGGATAGGAATATGGCCGGGCGCATAAAGGATGAGGATGTTGCATATGTTCGCGACCACTCTCCGATTGATGATGTAGTTGCTGATTATGTTCAGCTTAAAAATGCTGGCGGTGGTCAGAAAAAGGGTCTATGCCCTTTTCATGATGAAAAATCACCATCTTTTCATGTAACCCCAAGTAAGGGTTTTTTTCACTGTTTTGGTTGCCAAGTTGGTGGGGATGTAATTGCTTTTATTATGAAATTAGAGCATCTAACCTTTATGGAAACTGTAGAACGCTTAGCTGATCGAATTGGTTACACACTTAGGTATGAAACCTCCGGAAGTAGTTCTGCGCCATCAGTTAATAGATCGAGATTAGTTGCAGCCAATACTGCAGCTGCTATTTTTTATCAGGAGCAAATTCAATTACCAGCTGCCCAACACGGCAGAGATTTTTTAACAAAACGGGGCTTTGATCGTGATGCTGCTAAAAATTTTAATGTTGGATATGCACCAGATGAGTGGGATGGGCTTTATAAGCAGTTAAAGGGTCAGGGCTTTACCGATGAAGAATTAACTTTAGCGGGCTTGATCAAAGAGGGAAGTAAGGGTCCTATTGATCGATATCGAAATAGATTGATTTGGCCAGTAAAGGATATTTCTGGTGATGTAGTTGGATTTGGCGCTAGAAAATTAGCAGCTGATGATGTTGATCAAGGCCCTAAGTACCTAAACTCTCCTGAGACACCTATCTACAAAAAGAATCAAATTTTATATGGCCTAGATATGGCTAAAAAAGAGATATCAAAAAATCGTCAAGTAGTAATTGTTGAAGGGTATACCGATGTAATGGCGGCACATCTAGCCGGTGTCACTACCGCAGTTGCCACCTGTGGAACAGCTTTTGGTGATGAACATATTCGAATTATTCGAAGATTGCTTATGGATGCTGATGCATTTAGAGGCGAGGTGATCTTTACCTTTGATGGTGATGCTGCAGGTCAAAAAGCAGCATTAAGAGCATTTGAAGATGATCAAAAGTTTGTCGCGCAAACATATGTTGCAGTTGAGCCAAATGGAATGGATCCATGTGAATTAAGGCAGGCCCATGGTGATGATGCGGTAAGAAATTTAATTGCCCGAAGGGTTCCATTGTTTGAGTTTGCAATCAAATCTGTTATTGCAAATTATGATATTAAGTCCGCTGAGGGAAGAGTAGGTGCCTTAAATCAAGTCGCACCTTTAATTGGAAAGATTCGGGATGCCTCCTTAAGGCCTGAGTATGTTCGACTACTAGCTGGCTGGTTAGGTATGGAGGTAGATGTAGTTTCATCTGCCGTTAAAAAAGCTGGAGGTGCAATCGAGAGGCTACCGCCAGCAAAGGTGAATTTAACTGATCCTATTTTAGTGCTGGAGCGCGAGGTGTTAAAGGTTAAATTACAAATGCCAGAGTTAGCACCTGGCTGGGTAGATCTAGAAGCGGCCGCCTTTTCATTTCCACTTTATAACCAACTACGAGTTTTAATTGATCAGCAAAGTGAGTTAAATATTCAAGAGCTAATTAATAAAGCAGATTCTGATGAATTAAAGTCATTGATTACTGAGTTAACTGTTGAACCAATTAGAACTGACGGTGAGGTTTCAGATCGGTATATAACTAGTATCTTTGCTCGACTTCGTGAAGTTGCGCTTAGTAGATTAATTGCGGAGATCAAATCAACACTGCAGAGATTAAATCCGGTTGAAAATGAAGCTCAGTATCAAGAGATTTTTACAAAACTAGTTGGTATGGAGGCTGCCCGTCGGGTACAAAAAGAGTTGGCGCTAGGGGAGAGTTAAGCCAGTTTTAGCCAACAGTTTGAGCACAAACTTTTATTCGATACTATTTACCCTCGCTAATCCTTAAACAAGATTGACGTATTCCCTGATAGCTCAATTGGCAGAGCAGCCGGCTGTTAACCGGCAGGTTCTTGGTTCGAGTCCAAGTCAGGGAGCATGGCGCTATATCGAGTTCAAATCTCCTTACCTGACCGACCAGGTTCCCTTGGTGCGGTGGCATCTGCGATTGGTTTTGCCGGCGGAGATATTCGTGGCCTAGTAGTTCTTCGTAGCGAAAACGGAAAAGGAATTGATGACATCACAATTGCAGTACCGGGTAGTGATCCAACTGATTTACTTAATGTTTTAAATTCAATTGGCGGGGTTGAGGTTATTTCAATTACCCCAGTTGAGTAATTATAATTTTACTTGTCGAAGTTGATCTGCAGATTGCTCTGGCTCTAAATCCATAATAAAGGCTCCCATGGCAGATTCTGAACCAGAGAGATACTTTAATTTTCCAGGCTGGCGTCTTACAGAGACTATTTGCCAATGAAGTCGCATGCACTCGCTTCCAACATTTACTGGTGATTGATACCAAGATGCAATGTATGCCATCTCAATTCCAAAAACTCCATCTAGGCGAGTTAAGATCTCCTTTGCAATTTCTGGAAATCTCTCAGATTGTTTTTCATCTAATTGACTCATTCGAGCAACACTACGTAATGGGGCAAGATGTATTTCAAATGGATACCTAGCAGCAAATGGCACATATGCAATCCATTCACTATTTTGAGCAATTATTCGCTTTTCATCTTTGATTTCTCGCTTAATTAAATCATCTAGTAGAACTCGGCCGGTTTGCTTTAAGTAATCTTGAGCCGCACTTAACATCCGCTCTACTCTTGGTGGAATAAATGAGTAGGCATAAATTTGACCATGTGGGTGGGAAATTGTTACTCCAACCTCCTCACCCCGATTTTCAAATGGAAAAATATGTTGGATATATGGCAATTTTGATAACTCGGCATCTCGATTTTTCCATGCCTCAAGCACTGCCCTAATTTGCTTAATCGGTAACTTGGCAAAACTTGTTCCATGATCTGAGGTATAGCAAACAACTTCACAGGCACCAGCAGCATCTGGATTTGGTGTCTCAACTCCATTGATTTGAGGCAACTTCCAATTTGGGTTTGGAACGGTTAATGCCGGTGCTCGATTTGTAAAAACCGCCACCTCATAATCACTATCTGGAATCTCTGTTTGTTTTTCCTTAGTTGATGCACAAAGAGGGCATAACTCTTTAGGTGGTAAAAACACCCGGTGCTGTCTATGGGATGCAACTACGACCCACTCATTTACTAGTAGATCTAAGCGTAAGTGACCGATGCCAGGCTGAGCTTGATCAGCTCTGCTATCAACTGCATTGCGATCAATATCCTTAGTATCGTAATAATAAATATCTCTACCATCAGAAAGTTTAAGATTTTGGCGAGTAACTCCACCTGGTAGCTGTTGCTTCATGTGGCTAACTGTAGTGGACGGGGATTAATGTTTTATTTGTTTAGCGCAACTATCCCCAGGCCGTTTAGTAGGAGTTGGCTTAGGTGTTGGAGTAGGTGTTGGTAGTTCTGGGCCCTGCATCAAGTTTATGGAAAGTGGAAGTTGATTATCTGCATGTGTTTTTGAGATATCTACATAATTTAAGGTCCCAGCTGTTAAACCGGCAGGTAATCCCTCAATTTTTAATTCCCATCTACCACTTGCAGCTCTGACTGCACTTTGTTTCTTAACCTTTACCTTTTCATCAAGTGGTCTAAAAACAACTGTTCCAGTAACAACCGGAGTTCCAATATTTCTAAAGACCTCAACATTTACTTCAACTGGTTTATTTGTATCGGTTGAATTTACCGATATTAAATTAATTGCAGTCGGTTCATTAATGGGCATCATATCGGCAGGCTCTGGCTGCCACTTGCCTTTAATAAGTGATAGAAATGTATCTGAAGTTCCCCTGAAAACATTTAAATCTAATCTATTACTTGGTACGCCATACCTTTTACCAATGCCACATGATGAGTACTGCCATATCTGCCACTGCGATGAACAATTTGCCGTGCTCCAAGAGTGAACAAAGCAACCAATTGCAGGTCGCTGACCTGGTTGGGTAAGTGGATCAGCTGGATTAATTCCATAATGTGCAAGCCATAATGGATATTGCCTGAGCTTTTCACTTCTCGTCATAGCACTCTCTAGAAACTGGGCATAAGAGTATAAAATTGGCTTTCGACCAGTTTTTGCTTCAACAGTTTCAAGCCAACTCTCCGCCCACAGAGTTACTAAACTTCTAGGTAAAAATTTAGTACAAACTCCCGAGCTACTTTTTTTAACACAGTTATTTTCAAGATCTAATGCGACAGGTAAATCTCTTTCATTATAGCCACCTAAAGTTGCTAACCGCCAAATTACTTTTTGTGCTTGAGCTTTAGCATCTCTAATTACATACTCTTCATCTGTGCTATTTGGCAGATATGCAAAGTGATACATACCGGTATAAAGGCCGGCAGCTTGAGCTGCATTTCGATCTCCAACTAACCATTTCATAGTTTCAATATCTGCTTTTTCTTGCGCATCAGATCCCTTAATAATTACAAACCGTATCCCAGCATCAAACATCTGCTTAAAATCAATTGGTTGATCATTTGGGTGCTGCCATCTACTTATATCTGAACCCTTTATCCGACCACCAGTTAACTTACTGGTTTCAGGAGTAATAAAAAGTGCATTGTGGTCGGGAAAAGTTTTTGAATTATCAACTTTAAAATTAGCTGGCTTAGAGATACTTTTTTTATTTTTAATATAGGCAGTAGCTCGATACTGTCCCTCTGCCTTAATTGCAGTTGCCACCGCAGTTATTTGCCAAGCCCCACTTTTACTTGAAGTAGTTTTAAATGGCGTAACTTTCCAAGCAATTCCATCAAATGAACTAATCTCTATTCTGGCCTTAGCAGCAGGCTTTACCTGTCCATAAAAAGTAACTATTGATTCACCGGCATTTGGTGTGCTTTGAACTTGGAGTGAGACTGAGCTCTTACTAGCAAATGCATTTTGAGTTGGTGTAAGGCAAGTGGCAGCGACAACTACTGATAAATAAACAGCTACTCTTTTCACCGCTCTATTATTGTGGGTGAAATACCAAAAACTGTTTTAATTGCTTCAATTAGTAGTTGAGTGTGGGATGGATTACGAGATTTCTTAAAATCATGAGGGTTTGCAAACTTTTGGCTATCAGCAAAATCTAAGGTTAATTGGTTCTCTTCAAAGGATACTAATCTGGCATCAAAAAATGCTAGCCAGGCAATTCGATCTTTTTCCAGTAAAAGATCTAACACTTCATTCCAACGCAGCTTTATTTGGGAAAGCTCCATAATTGTTAAATTAATATGCCATAAACAACTAATGCAATAAACAGTATAAGTGAAACTCTTTTGACTGATTTATTTAATAATGTAGATGAGATGCGAGGGATAAAGGTTAAAAGAAAAACCAGTAAACCGGTGACAATTAATAGTGAGCTACTTGAAAGATTTCCGTCAGAGCCACTTTGATACCTTAAGTTTATTAATCCCATTGCCAGCAAGGCATAGGAGCCAAATCGATAATTATTTAATTGATTCATTATTTAGGAATCCTTAGTGAATGCAATCCACCATCTACGTTTATGGAAGTGCCAGTCACCGCAGCTTGTTTAGGACTAGCTAGAAAAACGATAGCACTTGCAATTTCAGTCGGTGAAACTAATCTTCCCATTGGCTGTCTTGCCTCCAAAGCAGTTTTGGCAACTTTAGCATCACTTGCTTGATCTAATAATCTTTTAACCCACGGAGTATCTGTAGTTCCAGGATTTACAGCATTTACTCTTATGCCATCGGCTAAGTGATCAGTTGCCATCGCAAGTGTTAATGTAAGAACAGCACCCTTTGAGGCACTGTATGCAGCCCGATTTGGAATACCATCGATGGCAGCAACAGATGCTGTGTTTACAATTGCCGCATTTTTACTCTGCCTAAGTAATGGTATAGCTAATCTTGAAACCCGAGCAGTTCCAATAACATTCACATTTAATACCTTTTGCCAAACTTCATCACTTTCATTTTCTACAGTAGTAAGTGATCCAATTCCGGCATTATTTATTAAAATATCTAATGATTTAGAGGATCTACTAAATTCATTAAAGGCGTTTGTCACTGATTTTGAATCACCAATATCGCACTCAATAAAAGTTGCGAAAGGCTGCATTTGGCCCTGATTAATATCAAAACCAAAAACCTTTGCACCTTTAGCGCTTAACTCCTTGGTGACCTCAAGGCCAATACCAGAACCAGCACCAGTTACTATCGCTACTAAACCTTCAAACTCTTGGGCCATTACAACTCTCTCTACTTATCTCAATAGTTGAGCGCCATTAACTATCTCAACACCTTCCTATACTATTGCGAATATGGCCAGACATAGCGAACTTGTAAAAATCCCACGTATCGATAGGTATGTATCAAAGCTTGCCTTGGGCTCAGCACCACTTGGTGGTTTATTCACAGCGGTATCTGATGAAGAGGGCCAGAAAACTATTCTTGCTGCTTTAGATTCTGGGATAAATTTTATAGATACCGCACCACTTTATGGTCATGGCAATGCAGAGAAAATGATTGGCTCTGCACTTAGTAAAACCAATAAACCTTTTGTCATCTCAACCAAGGTGGGCCGAGTGTTAGAAAAATTTGCACCAGAGGAGATCGCTGGCAAGGTTGAAGGGTTAGCTCCCTTCATAGGAGTAGATCCCACAATCTTTCCAGTTTTTGATTTCACTAGAGATGGAATCCTTCGATCAATTGAAGAGAGTCTGAGCCGTTTAAAAATTTCAGCCATTGATATTGCCTTAATTCATGATGCTGATGAGCGAATAGATGAGGCGATTAATAACTCATATCCAGTATTAGATGAACTTAGATCGCAAGGTGTGATTAAGGGTGTTGGCGTTGGAATGAACATCTGTTCATATGCCACAAAAGCAGTGAAGGAGATGGATCTAGATATTATTTTGATTGCAGGTAGATACTCGCTTCTAGATCAATCAGCTCAGGAAGAGTTATTTAAAGAGTGTTTAAGAAAACAAACTGGGGTGATGGTTGGTGGAGTTTATAACTCTGGAGTGCTTGCAAATCCAACACCACAATCAACATATAATTATGTTCCAGTTACTGATGAGATTTTGAAAAAAGTTAAACAAATTCAGAAATTACTCGCAGATTTTCACATTCCACTTACTGCTGCTGCAATTCAATTTCCACTTCGCCATCCAGCAGTAACCTGCGTAGTTACCGGATCAAGAAGTGTGGCAGAGTTAAGTGCAAATATTGAAGATTTTGATCGAAATATTCCTGAGGCAGCCTGGAATGCATTAGAGGAGTCTGGCTTAATTAATCGGATAGATAATTAAATGAGCCATCTGGCAGTTATTCAAACCAAGAGTGAAAATTATCAATTAGTTAAAGAGATTTCCGGTGAGTACTTTGAAATTCCAGGATTAAAAACACTTTCTGATGCACTAAAACTACATCTATCTGAGTTTCGAAAAATTTATGAAACAGTTAACGGTAAATCGATAATAGGAAAGTTAGTGGCACCAGTTGCAGCAGATACTGAGATATGGGGAGCCGGAGTCACCTATCAAAGATCTAGAGATGCCAGAAAAGAGGAGAGTGGTATTCCTGATGTTTACCAATTAGTTTACGAAGCTGATCGCCCTGAGTTATTTTTTAAGGCAACGGCCCGTAGAACTGTTGGTAATAATGCTGAGGTTGGAATTCGTGAAGATGCCTTAACCTCAGTGCCAGAGCCAGAGGTAGCGATCGCTATAAATAAATTTGGTGAGTTAATTGGTATGAGTATTTGTAATGATATGACCTCACGAAATATTGAAGGTGAAAATCCACTCTACCTTTCACAGGCAAAGATTTATTATGGTTCAAATGCTGTTGGCCCGATGATTAGGCCGATTTGGGAGATTGTTGATCATAATGAATTAGAAATTTATGCAAAAATTGAACGCGCTGGATCAATTGTTTGGCAGGCAGAAACTTCTTTGAAAGCTTTAAATAGAACTTTTGATGACTTAATAAAATACTTGTTTAGATGTCAACATTTTCCAGTTGGCGTCTTGTTATCAACTGGAACTGGAATTGTTCCACCGCTTGATATTTCACTTAATAGTGGCGATATAGTTACGATTACAGTTGATCAACTTGGTACGCTAATGAACAAAGTTGTACTTACACCTTTAGATATAAATGAACGGATTAAGTAATGTCAGATCATGTAATTTGGACGCAGTGGGAGGATTTGAATGTCCCGGCTAAGTTTAAAAAACTATCTCCAGTTAATACACCAATAGAAAGTTCAGATCTATCTGAAATTACTTTTTATGTGCCAACCTATATGGGTGGTAGAGCTGCTTTAGAGTTAACAAAAAAGATGCCAAATTTAAAAATCTTACAGATGCCAAATGCTGGTTATGACGATGCAATTGAGTATGTGCGTGAGGGAATGACTTTGTGCAATGGAAAGAGTATTCATGATGATTCAACTGCTGAGTTGGCGGTAGGACTAACTATCGCATCCCTTAGAGGATTTCCAGATTTTATTAGAAATCAAGATAAATCAGCATGGGTTCATGTAAAAAATCAATCAATTAATGATAAGAAAATCGGAATTGTTGGTTTTGGATCAATTGGAAAAACAATTGCCAAAATGTTGGCTGGCTTTGCAGTTGAAATTGTGCCTTTTACTCAAAGTGGTCGGGATAATACGATTTCGATAACAGATTTAGATCAGCATCTACCTACATTAGATATTGTTATTTTGATTTTGCCCCTTACCGCTGAGAGTAAACATTTATTTAATGCAAAACGCCTTGGTCTAATGAAGAATGGTTCATTGTTGGTCAATGTAGCTAGAGGGCCTATTGTCGAAACTGATGCACTGGTAAAAGAACTTAACTCTGGCCGAATCACCGCAGCTTTAGATGTAACAGATCCAGAGCCACTACCAAGTGATCATCCACTTTGGCAGGCCAAGGGAGTTTTAATTTCACCACATGTTGGCGGCAATACATCAGCATTTGAAAAACGGGCTAAAAAATTAATTGAATCCCAACTTCAACTTCTATCAGAAGGCAAATCATTAAATAACATTATCGTGGCTGGTAAGTAGGCCAATACTTTTTAATTTTTTCTCGTAAGAAATCTGCACTTTCATGCATTTGATCCATCCCATCAACTCCATCTTCAATTGAAATCCAGCTATCAAATCCCACCTCCTTTAGAATCTTGAAAATTGCATCATAATCATTTAATCCTTTGCCAATTACTCCATGTTTGAAAAAAGATACATATCCCGCAGTTCCACCTTCAGTTCTTCTTAAATCTTCAATTGTGCCATTGGCTAGATACCTATCTGATGCGTGCATAGTCAAAACTCGAAACTTAACTTTTTCCAATAATTCCAAAGGCTCTTCTCCGGCAGCAATTGCATTTGAAGGATCAAAATTTACTCCAAAAGATTTAGATTCAATTCTGCTAACCAGGTCAACAAAAACCTCCATCATTTGGGCAAACTCTGGTTCTGTCCAAAAATCGTCTTTGTAGTGGTTTTCAATAATTAAAGTAACACCTAAACTTTCAGCAGCTGGTAGACAAGCATTAATTGATTCGACCACATAATTCATTCCCTCTTCGCGTGTAATATCTTTGCGGCGTTGGCCAGAGAGCACTCGACAGTATTTAGCACCAAGAGCAGCACTCATTTCAATTGCGAGTATCTCTTTTTCAACCTCTTTTTTTCGCAAGGAAGCATCAGGAATTGTGAAGTCAGGGGAGGCACACATCATCGGAATTACCATTCCTAAATCCTCAACTGCTGCTCTAATCTTTGGCCAATTTGAATGATCTTTAACATCGGCAAAGTTGTTATAAAACTCCAGCCCATCTACGCGTAACTCATCAGCTAATTTAATCCACTCATAAATACTCATTTGACCAGAGACCAGTGGCTTAATAAAACCTTTTGGAAATGCAGCTAACTTAGGCATTACTTCTCTGGATTTCTACCAATTATTGAGAACTGTTCTAAGTCAACAATTGAGCCGGTAAAAGGCTTTGATTCATCACCTAGCCAATAAATACAAGCAGCAGCTAACTGTTCTGGCGTACTCATCTTCCCAAATGGAATATTCTCTGGGCCTAATTTATTTGGCCAATTTTCTGGTAATCCTTTCTTAATTTGATCGGCATACTCTCGATCGGTCAAGATCCAACCAGGATTTATTAAATTGAATCTAACCCCATCGACACCATGAGCATTTGCTAGATTTCTAGTCAAAGTCTGTAACCCTGCCTTGCTTATGCTGTATGCCAATAAAGATGACTCACCAGTGTAGGCATTTATTGATCCAATATTTAATACACTGCCACCAGATTTTTTAAGATGAGGAAATGCTGCCTGAATTAGAAAAAGGGCAGATTGCAGATTTATGGTAAGTGTTTTAGTAAATTCTTCAGGTGTAATTTGCAATAAATTACTTCTTTTAATGGTTGCAGCATTATTTACTACTGAATCAATTTGGCCAAATGCTTCAAGGGCGCAATCAACTATTTTCTTAGGAGTAGAGGCATCCTCTAAATCCGCAATACAAAGTGTGACATTTTTTCCTAAATGATCTACTAATTTTTGCCCATCAACTTTGTCGATTCCGTGAATTACTACCCTTGCGCCCTCGGCAACTGCTCTAATGGTTAATGCTCTTCCAATACCGGAGGTGGCACCGGTAATAATTATGACTTTATCTTTTAGGCGCATTTTTATTCAGGCTTAATCACAGATTTTAAGATTTCGCCAGATTGCATTTTTTCAAATGCCTCTTGCCACTTTTCGATTGGAAAAACTCCACCTAATACTGGTGTTAAATCTAATTTGCCACTTCCTAATAACCTAAGGACTCGCTCCCACATCGGCCAATTATGTGAAAAGGTGCCACGCAGTGTCACATTTTTTGCAACCAATGGATCTAAAGAAAAATCTAATGGTTGAGGTCCCCACCCAACCTTAGATATCCAGCCATCAGGCCTTACTACCTCTAATGCATGTTTAAGTGATGCACTTACTCCTGCAGCATCAACCACACCATCTGCACCTAGACCATCAACAGTTTTTGCCCACTCGGTAGCATCTCCAATAACTACTTCACAGCCATAAGCTTTGGCAATATTTAAACGATTTCGATCCTTTTCCAATCCAACTAATGCCACCTCAGCACCAGCTAGCTTTGCCATAGCAACACTTAACACTCCAATTGGACCTGGACCTAAAACCACAATTCGATCACCAGGTTTTATAAAGCCGGGAGCAATAGTTGAGCTGTAAGCCACTGCACATGGTTCAGTCATTGCTGCATAATCAAATGAAATACTCTCTGGAATCTTATGTAGTAAGCGGGAGGCAACCTTGGCATACCGAGTCATGCCACCATTTACACCATAGCCAAATCCCTTACGTGCAGGATCTAAGTTGTATTTACCAACTCTAGATAGGGGGGAGTTAGCATCAATAACCGCAGCTGTTTCAGTTACAACTCGATCCCCTTTTTTCCAGTTGTTTTCCTTTTCAACATTTTTACCCAATTCGACAATCACGCCACAAAATTCATGTCCCAATACCACTGGATAATTAACCGCCCAAGAGTTTGTGCCATGCCACTGATGAAGGTCACTACCGCAGACGCTGACCGCTTCAACCTGCATAATCACATCATCATCACCAAATATTGGATACTCAACCTGCTGAAGTTCCACACTGCCTGGCTTTGATGAGTAATTAACTACACCTATTGATTTCATTTAACCTATCTTCCTATCTAACTCTTGGGGTAATTGGAATATCACCATAGGCATGAACCTTTTCACAAATTTTTCGTAATACCTCTTCAACATTTCCAGCACCTTTTGAAAAAGAGTCAGCATCAATAGCTAATGGCGCACCAATTACTACTAATGGCGCACCATATGATGGACAGGCAATAGCTTGCTCCAGTGATAATCCGCCGACAGCTTGTACTGGAACTGACACTGCATCGACAACCTGTTTTAATTGATCAAGTGGATTTGGTGCAACCTTGCCACTCTTTGCAATACCGCGTCGCTCGTCATAACCAATATGGTGAATAATCATCTGACAACCAAGATCCTCTAGCACTTGCGCACCCTCAACCATGTCCTCACAACCTAAGTTATCTCCCATTACTGTGATGCCATAATCTTTACCAGCTTGCACCACGACCTTTATAGTTTCAGGATGTGCTCTAGCCATAACTACAACATGAGTAGCCCCTGCTTTTGCCATCATCTCTGCCTCTAAATACCCACCATCCATAGTTTTTAAATCCGCAACTACCGGAGTATTGGGAAACTCTTTTCTAAGCGCTCGTACTCCATGTAAACCTTCAGCCAAAATAAATGGCGTTCCAGCCTCTAACCAATCCACACCAGCACGCATCGCAGTATGTGCCATCTCCATCGCCTCTTTAATATCGGTGAGATCTAATGAGACTTGAACAATTGGTTTCACTTATAACACTCCATACTTTGCAAAGGCTTCACTGGGAGCCATGCCATCTTTAACCGCTTTTCTAAATAAACTCTCACCCGAATTTTTTTCCTCAACCCGGGCAATTACTTCATCAATTGCATCTTTTGGAATAATTACTACACCGTCAATATCACCTACAATTAAATCACCTGGATTAATTGTTACACCATCAATTTCAGCTGGCACATTGTGTTCAACAACTTCATACCTAGAATTAATATCTAATGGTGATGTTTCAACACCAAAAACTTTAAAGCCAAGAGCACGCATTCTGGTGGTATCTCTAACTGGGCCATCAGTTAATGCCCCGGCTACACCTTTGTGTTTACAAGCAGTAGAGAGTAATTCGCCCCAAAATGCAGCTGGATGATTACCGCCATTATTTCTATTTGAAGGTGTTACATAAACTTGATCTTTACCAACTGCATCTAGCGCCTTTAGTAAACCTACATATGGCACCTGTGGTGCTTCATAAACTGCTTCCACTCTAACTGGAAAGGCGTAACCCATCATTACGCCCTCACCTGAGATCATTTGGATATCTGGTTTTAATACCTGATTTCTTAACTGCATATGATCTAAACAATCAGATGCCAATGCTGCGGTAAAGATGGTGGATAACTGGGTTAGATCATATTTTTTATCGCTCACACCCTAAAGATTAGGGGGTAGTTTTGCCCAGAAATAGACCCTAAAGTATTACTTTAGAGATAAACCTTGGGCTTTATAACATTTAGGTAAAGGAATCTTTATTAATTAATTGTTAGCCGAGTTTAGTTGACTCTCTTACCGGTGAGTATAAGGATTACCTTCAGGTTCGACGGTCCGCGTTGTACCACTCTATATAGAGAAGAAATGGAGAAATGAATGCGTAAAAGTTCATTTCGTCTTGTTGCAGCTGCAGCAGCTATTGCCCTTGCGGTAACTGGTTGTTCATCATCTGGTGGTGACGCAGCAAATACAGACAAAGAGTTTGAAATCTTTACCTGGTGGGCATCTGGTGGCGAAGCTGCTGGCCTACAAGGAATGATTGACACTTACAAAGCACAAAACCCAGATACAGAGTTTATTAATGCTGCTGTTGCTGGTGGTGCTGGTGTAAATGCTAAGGCTGTATTACAGAGCCGGTTAGATGCTAACGAGCCACCTGATTCATTCCAAGCACATGCTGGTATGGAGTTAGATGGTTATGTCCGCGGTGGACAATTAGAGGATCTAACATCTTTGTATCAGTCAGAGGGTTGGGACAAGATTTTCCCAGCTGATTTAATTCGTACTCTTACAGTTGATGGAAAGATTTATTCAGTTCCGGTAAACATTCACAGAGCAAATGTTTTGTGGTGGAATCCAGGCGCTGCAACTAAAGCTGGAATTACAAAAGCTCCAGAGACTTTAGATGAATTCTTTGCAGATCTTGAGAAGTTCAAGAAGGCTGGCATAACTGGTTTGGCACTTGCAGGAAAGGGAGACTGGGCAATTGCTCACCTTCTTGACTGGATGCTTCTAGCATCAATGGGTCCAGAAAAGTTTGAAGGTCTATACAACGGATCAACTTCATGGACAGGTCCAGAGGTTGCTGCCGGTATTAAGAATTTCCAAAAAGCACTTTCTTATGGAAATAAGGGAGCAGGAAACCTTGATTGGCCAGATGCTGGAAAGTTAGTAACTGACGGCAAAGCTGGATTCTTCATCATGGGTGACTGGGCTTCAGCTCAATGGCAATCAGATGGATTAAAACTAGGAACTGACTACACATATGCAGCAGCTCCAGGCACTGTTGGTGTTTACCAATGGCTATCTGATTCATTCGTACTTCCAGTAGGTGCTCCACACCGCAACGCTGCAATTGCATGGTTGAAGGTTTGTGGATCTAAGGAAGGACAGGATGCATTTAATCCAAAGAAGGGATCAATCTCAGCTCGTACTGACTCTGATCTTTCACTATACGATGATTATCTAAAATCTGCCGCTGCTGACTGGAAGAAGGATCGCTTAGTCGGTTCAACAGTTCACGGCGTAATGGGTAATAACGCACTGATGGCTGCATACAACGCTGCTGTTGGTAAGTATTTCTCAGGTGGATTCAAAGATAACGCCGGACTTGCTAAGAATCTTGCTGCAGCTTATGAAGCAGGCAAGGCTTAATTAGCAACAAAAGTAAGTAAGAAACTTTGGTGGGCGAGAAATTGCCCACCAAAGTTTTCTAATTAAACAAGGACACCACACCTACTTCTATCAACGCTTAAGATGAAGGGAATCTCTGGGTGAGTAAAGCTGTTAGAAACAAACGCTCACTAAGCGCTCGCGTAGGCGGATTATTTTTCGTTTTACCATCAATAATTACAGTTATTATCTTTGTCTATGGCTTAATTGTTTGGTCGATAAATGTTTCCCTTACAAATCAAAACTCAGGGGCCAAAAAAGAGATTGAGTATGTTGGGCTAAAGAATTACACAGATTTATTGGTTGATGAGCGGTTTACCCATTCACTATTAAACCTAGTTAAATTTACAGTTGTTTTTATTTTAGGGGCTTTGATAACAGGTTTTATTATGGCCTTATTACTGGAAAAAGGAATAAAAGGTGAGGGATTTTTCCGCTCATTTTATTTATACCCAATGGCAATCTCATTTATCGCCATGGGAACAGTCTTTAACTGGTTGCTTAACTCAGCCAGAGATGAAGAGGCTGGTGGTTTAAATCTGGCCTTACAAAAAATTGGTTTAGGTTTTCTGCAAAATGATTGGTATGTCTCAGAAAAAGGTGCGATGTATGCCATGGCACTTCCTGCCATTTGGCAGATGTCAGGTTATGTTTTAGCGTTATTTTTGGCGGGCTTTAGAGGAATTCCAGATGATTTACGTGAAGCTGCTCGCGTAGATGGTGCTAGTGAGTCACAAATTTACCGACATGTTTTATTTCCACAACTAACGCCAACTTTGCTTACAGTACTAATTATTCTCGGCCATATTTCGATGAAGGCATTTGATTTAATTATTGGAATTAATGGTAAATCTTATGTAACACAGGTAGTGGCTGTTTACATGTGGGAGGCTACCTTTGATAAACGTGATTACGCTAAAGGAACAGCTATTGCAATTGTTTTATTGATAATGATTGCGATCGTAGTGGTGCCTTATCTTCGTTACAACAATAAGCAACAGGCGTATCGATAATGGCTAAAGATCTAGTAGATTTAGTAGTTGCTAAACCAGCAAAACGTAATACCAAGCGTAGGCGCACTGGTAAAGAAAAATTCTGGCTGATCTTCCGATATGTATCATTAATCTTTATCTGGTTCTTGGTAGTAATGCCAATTTATGTGATGGTTATTAACTCACTTAAAGGTGTCAAAAATGTTTATTTAACAAATGCGTTTAAGTTGCCTGAGAAGTTAGATTTTTCAGCCTGGTCAGTTGCGTGGAGTGGAACAGATTACTTCCCGCAATCTATTTCTGAATCAATGAGTAGAACTTTATTTTTTGTAATTCAATCTTCAATTATCTCTGCGATCATCGGTTCAATTAATGGATATGTTTTTGCAAAATGGAAATTTAAAGGATCTAACTTAATCTTTACTCTATTTTTATTTGGAATGTTTATCCCTTATCAGGCTATTATGATTCCACTGGTTCGGATTGCAACTACTCTTGATATAAATAGGTCTATTTATGTCTTAGTTTTGGCTCACATCATTTATGGTATTCCAATTTGTACATTGATTTTCCGAAATTATTACGAGGCGATTCCAAATGAGTTAATAGAGGCAGCGCGAGTTGATAAGGCCTCAATGGTTCGTACTTATCGTTCAATAATATTGCCGCTTTCAATACCAGCATTTGTGGTTGTTTTGATTTGGCAATTTACCTCAGCTTGGAATGACTTCTTATTTGCAATATTTTTAACGGGTGGCTCACCAAAGTTATCAGTTGCCACTACTGCACTTAACTTTATTACTGGTTCTTCAAATCAAGTTTATTACGGCGTTAATATGACCGCTTCATTAATCGTCTCACTTCCAACCTTAATTGTGTATATCTTCTTAGGTCGTTACTTCCTTAGAGGATTACTTTCTGGCTCACTTAAAGGTTAAGTAATGTCGATTGCTGTTGAAGTATTTGATTCAAGACGCAATCAATTAGGAGAGGGACCAACTGCTACTGGTCCAAAAAATAATCACATTCAATGGTGTGATATTTATGGTCAATTAATTAGATCTAAAGATTTAATTAGTGGCGAAATAAGTGAGTATAAAACTAGTGAACCGGTTGGTTTTCAAATACCTAGAAGTAATGGTGGGGATATTTTAGGTACGGCAAATGGGCCAGTTCTTCGGGATGTAAATGGAGATTTAACTCTGCTACCTACCCGGCAGGATGCCGATGGTTTTGCAGATAAACATGTGCTGCGTTGGAATGATGCCAAAGTTTCTCCAGATGGCAATTTATTTCTAGGTTCTATGGCTTATGAAAATCAAAGTAACGAGGGCGCGTTTTATCGCTTAAGTAAGGATGGAAAAAATTTAAAGCGATTGTTTGGCGATGTAGGTATCTCAAATGGCATGGATTGGAGCCAAGATTTAAGCAAGATGTATTACATAGATACCTTAACGATGAAGGTTGAGGTATTTGATTACCATCAGGGTGAGATCTCAAATCGAAGAACCCTAGTTCAAATCAAAGATGGTATGGGTTTTCCAGATGGAATGTGTGCCGATACAGATGACAATATATGGGTGGCATTTTGGCTAGGTTCATGTGTTAGATGTTTTGATGGTAAAACTGGTGAGCAATTAGCAGAGATTAAATTACCAGTCCAAAAAGTTACCTCATGTTGTTTTGCTGGTGAAAAATTAGATCAACTAATTATTACCTCCGCAGTCGGAAATCCAGGTGAAACAATGGATTTAGATGAGTATCCACAAGCTGGCTTTATTTTTATTGCAAACCCTGGGGTCACCGGTAAAAAGACCAATACTTTTGGTGTGTAATTGAGCTCTGATTTATTTACTTTTGGTGAAGTTTTATCTGTCTTTATTTCAAAAGATTCTGATTCGGTAATGAGTGCAAAAACCTATGAAAGAGTCACAGCTGGGGCAGAAGCTAATGTCGCCGTAACACTTTCAAGGTTGGGTTTAAAATCTCAGTTTTACTCTAGATTTGGTAACGACCAATTGGGCTCAGTGATGATTCAAGATATTGAAAATGAAGGTGTTGATATCTCACTAATAAAGCGCGTTCCTAGTTTTACGGCTGCCATGATAAGAAATCCGGGTAAGACAGCTGCTGTTGAGATAAGTTATTTAAGAAAAGGTTCGGCAGCATCAACAATGGAGGCAGCAGATATCTTAGATTCATATATTTCAAATTCAAGGTGGCTCCATACGACTGGAATTACCTGTGCGATATCTAAAAGTGGAGCAGACACAGTAAAACATGCATTAAGTAGAGCAAATGCCCTTGGAATTAAATCAAGTTTTGATTTAAATATTAGGCGCAAATTATGGAGTGAAGAGGAAGCAAAAAATACCTTAGCTCCTCTGGCACAAAATATTGAATTATTAATTGGGGGTGAGGATGAGTATCAAGTGGTCTTTGGTAACCATGATGCTAAGAGTTTATTAGCTCAAGCAAATCAGCGCGGATGTAAAATTGCCGTAATGACCAAGGGAGATCAAGTACTTAAGTACTCAATTAATGGTGAGTATGGCGAAATAATCCCACCAAAAGTAGTGACAGTAGATCCTGTTGGTTCTGGAGATGCATTTACTGGTGGAAGTATTGCTGCTCTACTTGCCGGATCAACTCCCATTCAGGCATTAGAACAGGGCAGTATCTGCGGAGCCTCAGTTGCAAGTATGTTTGGGGATTGGACGGGAATTCCAACTGGTCACGGTGGCCTAATTGATGAAGAGCTAGCTAGTAAATTTAGGAGTAAAAATTGAAAACTATTGATACTTTATTAAGTGAAAAAATGATGACACTGGTTAGAGCTAACTCACAAAGTGAGGGTGAAGCTCTTGCAGATGCATTGGTTGAAGCTGGAGTTAAAGTCATAGAGATAACTCTGACAACTCCTGGAGCATTAAAAATCATTCAAAAATTATTAAAAAATAAAGGATTGCTAGTTGGTGCTGGAACAGTTAGAACTGTTAAGGATGTTAAGAAAGTTGAAGATATTGGGGCTAGCTTTATAGTCTCACCAGATACCAATGAGGATGTAATTGCTGCAACTAAGAAATTGAAATTAGTTTCAATGCCTGGTGTTTGCACGCCAACTGAGGTTGCAATTGCCGAGGAGAGTGGTGCCGATATTTTTAAATTATTCCCAGCAGCGATATTGGGTCCAAATCATTTAAAGATGCTGCGTGAGCCATTTCCAAATAACCGCTGGTGTCCAACTGCGGGAATCACCTTAGAATCAGTTCCTAAGTGGTTTGAAGCCGGTGCTGACTTAATCGGCCTTGGGGGCCCGGTTACTAAGGGTGGGGTTTCAAAGGTTAGAGAAAATGTAATTGCTTTTCGTAATGCAATAACTGAGGCGAGTAAGGTAGTTTATCGACATGAAGTTAGCCAATAAACATATATTTGTAACAGGCGGCGCCAAAGGAATTGGTGAAGCGATTGTTAGAGATGCGGCCAATGAGGGTGGAACAGTTTCATTTGTAGATATTGATGTTTTGGCTGGTGAAAAATTAATGAATGAGTTAGTTGAATCTGGCAAGAAAGTTGCATTTTTTAAAGCAGATGTTGCTAATTTTGAAGAACTAAAATCAGCCTTTACGCAAGCAGTTTCAAAGTTTTCAGATGTAACTGGAGTTGTAAATAATGCTGGGGTCAATTCACATGCAGATCCAGTTAGTATGACCGATAAAGAATGGGATGATTTTTTTGCAATTGATATGAAACCAGTGTGGCTAACTGCTAAATTAGCACTTCCAGCAATGCGTAAAGCTAAACATGGCTCAATCGTAAATATTTGTTCAATTCATGGCCGACTTACCTATCCGGGATTTTTCCCTTATGGCGCTGCAAAATCTGCTGTTCTTGGCTTAACTAGAAACTTGGCCTTAGATGAAGGTAAGTATGAAATCAGAGTTAATGCTGTATCTCCTGGATATATTCTGACTGATTTAACTAAAACTTGGTTGAGTGGTGAAATCGGCAGATTAGAACGAGCAAACTCAATTCAACCCCTTGGTCGAATGGGTGAACCACATGAGGTAGCAAAGGTAGTAACCTTTTTATTATCCGATAAATCTACATATGTAAGTGGTTCAGATTGGGCTGTAGATGGCGGATTGGGAGCAAGATCTGCATGATATTAAAAGGCGAGCATCTTTTTGTAACTGGTGGTGCAGCGGGAATTGGCGAAGCCATAGTTTTGGGTGGAGTAAAAGAGGGAGCTAAAGTTTCCTTTGTTGATATCGACGATACTAAAGCAAATGCGTTAGTTGAAAAGTTAACTAAAGAAGGACATCAAGTCCAGTATGCAAAAGCTGATGTATCTAAATTTGAAACATTCAAATCCGGTTATGACAAGTTAGTTGCAAATTTCGGGCCGGTAACAGTTGCAGTATCCAATGCAGGCAGAAACTCCTACGCAGATGCAGTGGAGTATGCAGAGCAAGAGTGGAATGATTTTTTTGCCTTAGACCTAAAATCTAGTTGGTATCTAGCAAAATTATGTTTGCCTGAGATGCGTAAGGCTAAATATGGTTCAATAGTAAATATATCTTCAATTCATGGTCGAATGTCGAGACCTAACTTCTTTCCATATTCAGCAGCAAAGGGTGGAATTATTGGTTTATCCAGAAATTTGGCATTAGATGAAGGAAAGTATGGAATTAGAGTTAATTCTGTCTCGCCTGGAACAACAGCAACGCCACTCCTAAAGAGCTATATGGAAAAATTTCCCGATGAAAAAGCCCACGCACTTGCCGTAGCTCCAAATTCTAGATTTGGCTCTCCAGAAGAAATTGCAAATGTAATCTTATTTGCACTTTCTAAGGATGCATCATTTATTACTGGTGCAGATTTAATGGTTGATGGGGCTCTTCACGCTAGATATGCTTAAGATCTAATATTTATAAAATCTGAAGTTAACTCAGATAAGTTTTTTACTCCCATTA
>Ga0214917_10001964_pt1 | contig 25755 bp, 22 predicted proteins | sample LL_1208_BB_MetaG_FD_177983 | JGI IMG/M metagenome (GOLD analysis project Ga0214917, IMG submission 177983) | Freshwater microbial communities from Lake Lanier, Atlanta, Georgia, United States - LL_1208_BB | ecosystem: Environmental > Aquatic > Freshwater > Lake | place: USA: Georgia | collected...
CCTTCGGCCTGCGACGGCTTACGCGTCTGGCCGCCGGGAGGGCGGCCGACGCATTCGAGGCACACCTCGGCTGTGCCTCCGAATGCGCAAGCCCGCAGGGGCCATGGATGGCCCTGCGGGCGCTCTATTCAGTGCGTGAGCTTCTTGTGCCGGAAACGGTGCGGCTCGTCGGCGGCGATGCCCAGCCGCTCACGGCGGCTCCGCTCGTAGACCTCGAAGTTGCCTTCGCAGACGTGCACGTACCCATCCCCCTCGAAGGCGATGATGTGTGTCGCGAGCCGGTCGAGGAACCAGCGGTCGTGCGTGATCACCACCACCGATCCGGCGAAGCTGGCGATGCCCTCCTCGAGCGACCGCAGCGTGTCGACGTCGAGGTCGTTGGTGGGCTCGTCGAGCAGGAGCAGGTTGGCACCGCCCCGGAGCAGCTTCGCCAGGTGCACGCGGTTGCGCTCGCCGCCGGAGAGCGTGCCCACCTTCTTCTGCTGGTCGGGCCCCATGAAGTTGAACTTGGCGACGTAGCTGCGGGCGTTCACGGTCCGCTTGCCGAGCTCGATCGTGTCGTGGCCGCGGGAGATCTCCTCGAAGACGGTCTTGTTCGGGTCGAGGGCGTCGCGATTCTGGTCGACGTAGCCGATGTCGACGGTGGCACCGACCTTGATCGCGCCCGAGTCGGGCTTCTCCTGACCGACGAGCATGCGGAAGAGCGTCGTCTTTCCGGCGCCGTTGGGGCCGATGATCCCCACGATGCCGCCCGGCGGCAGCCGGAACGACAGGTTCTCGAACAGCAGCTTGTCGCCGAAGGCCTTGGAGATGTTCTCCACGTCGATCACCTGATCGCCGAGCGGCCGGCTGGCCGGGATGAAGATCTCGATCTCCGAGTCGCGCACGGCGGCCTGCTCGGCGGCCAGCTTCTCGTAGGCCGACACGCGGGCCTTGCTCTTCGCCTGCCGCGCCTTGGGCGACATGCGGATCCACTCGAGCTCCTTGTCGAGCGTCTTCTGCCGGGCCGAGGCCTGCTTCTCCTCGAGTTCGAGGCGGGCCTTCTTCTGCTGCAGCCACGAGGTGTAGTTGCCCTCGAACGGGATGCCGCGGCCGTGGTCCACCTCGAGAATCCACTTGGCGACGTTGTCGAGGAAGTAGCGGTCGTGCGTCACGGCGACGACCGTACCGGCATACTCGGCGAGATGCCGCTCCAGCCAGTCGACGCTCTCGGCATCGAGGTGGTTCGTCGGCTCGTCGAGCAGGAGCAGGTCGGGCTTCTCGAGCAGCAGTTTGCACAGGGCGATCCGGCGGCGCTCGCCGCCGGAGAGATTGGTCACCGCCCAGTCGCCCGGGGGCAGGTTCATCGCGTCCATCGCGATCTCGACCTGCCGGTCCAGATCCCAGGCATTCTTCGCGTCGATGAGATCCTGGACGGCCGCCTGCTCGGCGAGGAGCTTCTCCATCGCCGCGGGCTCCATCGGCTCGCCGAGCTTGGCGTTGATCTCCTCGAACCGCGTGAGGATCGCCCGCGTCTTGCCCACGGCGTCCATGACGTTCTCGAACACGGTCTTGGCCGGGTCGAGCTGCGGCTCCTGCTGCAGGTAACCCACGGCATAGCCGTCTGCGAGGCGGGCGTCGCCGTCGAACTCGCGATCGATTCCCGCCATGATCTTCATCAGCGTGCTCTTGCCCGCGCCGTTGCGGCCCAGCAAGCCGATCTTCGCGCCGGGGTAGAACGCGAGGTTGATGTTCTTGAGCAGCTCGCGCTGCCCGAACTTCTTGTTGAGGTCGGTGATCTGGAAGATGAAGGCGGGGCCCATCTGACGCTGGTTCGCTCCGTGAGCGAGGGGGGGACCGGGGGCTCGGACGGTCGGCACGCCGGCCGGGCTCGGGTGCCGCCCCTGCGGACACGGCCCCCGAGCCCCGACAGCTTACCAGCATCGCGGCGCCGTCACGAGGCGCGACACGCGGAGTGTCCGTCGTCGCCGCGACGGCGGCCCGCCCGCTCGTTGCAGGAGGCATCGCGATGCACTACCATTTCGGTCCCTGCAGCGGCTCGTCGAGCCCGGCAGAGGAAGGAGTGTTTCCATGCCTGACTACGCCCATCCCGACGTGCTCGTCTCCACCGCCTGGGTGGCGGAACACCTCACCGATCCGAAGGTCAGGATCGTGGAATCCGACGAGGATCGGGCCCTCTACATCCAAGGCCACATCGCCGGCGCGGTGGAGATCGACTGGCAGGTCGACCTGCAGCACCAGATCTGCCGCGATTACATCGACCGCGTCTCCTTCGAGAAGCTCTGCGCGGAGCGGGGAATCTCCGACGACACGACGGTGGTCTTCTACGGCGACAAGAGCAACTGGTGGGCCTGCTACGCCTTCTGGGTGTTCAAGCTCTACGGTCACAAGGACTGCCGGATCATGAACGGCGGCCGCAAACGCTGGGAGCTCGACGGGCGGCCCTGGTCGACCGACCGCGTGAGCTATCCCCGCGGCCACTACGCGGCCACCGAGCAGGACGGCTCCATCCGGGCGCTCCGCGACGAGGTGCTCAAGCACCAGCGGGCCGGCAAGCAGCTGCTCGACGTCCGCTCGCCGGAGGAGTATCGGGGTGAACGGACGCACATGCCCGACTACCCCAACGAAGGCGCCGTCCGCGGCGGGCACATCCCGGGCGCCGTCAACGTGCCCTGGCCGATGAACTGCAACGACGACGGCACGTTCAAGTCCGCGAAGGAGCTCGAGAAGCTCTACGTCCGCGAGCTGAAGATGAAGCGTCGGTCGCCGACGGTCGCCTACTGCCGGATCGGCGAGCGGTCGAGCCTGACCTGGTTCGTGCTCACCTACCTGCTCGGCTTCGGCAAGGTGAAGAACTACGACGGCTCGTGGCTGGAGTGGGGCAATTGCGTCGGCGTGCCGATCGTGAAGGGGGCCGCCCCCGGCGGGGCCGCGGCGTCGGCCGTCGGAACCGCCGCGCCTCAGGCCTCGTGACGCCGTCGGACGGCCGCCGGCCGCACACCGTATGAACGCCGTCCAGGACCGCCTCGGCGCGATCATCGCCGAGTTCACCGATCTCGACGGCCGCGAGAAGCTGGAACTGCTGCTCGACTTCGCCGCCGGCCTGGCGCCGTTGCCGCCGGAGTACCAGGCCCGCAAGGAGACGGAGGACCGGCGCGTGCACGAGTGCCAGACGCCGGTATTCCTCTGGACGGAAGTGGCCGACGGCAACGCGAGGATCGTGGCGGAGGTGGCGCCGGAGGCGCCGACCGTGAAGGGATTCGTGGCCATCCTCGCCGACGCGGTCAACGGCCGGCCGGCGCGGGACGCGGCGACGCTCCCGGACGATGTGCTCGAACGGATGGGCCTGGCCGACGTGCTGGGCATCCTGCGGTCGCGCGGCCTGCGGGCGATTCTCGCCCGCGTGCGGCGGGAACTCGCGGCACAGGCGTGAGGAACACGGCGGCGGCATGCGGCCGACGATGGGCCGCCCGGGAACGCGAGAGACAGGAAAGGCAGGGCTGACGTGACGGTTTCAACGCAGGGAATGCGGGTGGTGGCGGGCATCGATCTGGGTGGCACCGCGATCAACTACACGTTTCTCGACCAGCAGGGACAGTTTCTCATCAAGGGCCTCTGCGAGCATCCGGCGCGGAGCGTCGAGGGCCCCGACATCTGCCTGTCGCAGATCACCGACGGCCTGGCACTGGCGGCCGCGCAGGCGGGCGTGCGGCTCGACGACGTCGTCGCCGTGGGCCTCGACACGCCCGGCCCCGCCAGCGCGACCGGCGTGTTCAGCCGGCGGGGCTCGACGAACTTCGTGCACCCACAGTGGGCGGGCTACGACGTCCGCGCCGGCCTGGAGCAGCGGCTCGGCCGGCCGGTCACCTACTTGAACGACGGCAATGCCGCTGCCCTCTGGGGCCACGTGGCCATCTTCGGCTCCCACAACACGGCGACGAGCGTGTCGGCGATCATCGGGACGGCCTCGGCGGCGGCGTGATCACCGGCGGCGAGGTGGTCACGGGCCGCAACGGCTTCGGCGGCGAGCTCGGGCACGTGCTCATCCCCTACCAGCAGATTCCCGACATCGAAGGGCTGGTGCCCGGCTGCAACTGCGGCCGCACCGGCGACCTCGAGTCGCTCTGCTCGCTGACGGCCATCCGCCGCACGCTCCTGCCGCACTTCCTGGCGAGGCACCCGGGGCACGAGCTCGCCGGCGGCGACGTCGCGGAGGCCGCCAAGCGGGTCCGCGGGCTCGCCGAGCGGGGCGACGAGATGTGCCGGCGCGTCTTCCGCGTGCAGGCGCGGGCGCTGGGGCTGTTCTTCGACGAGATGATCAACGTCTTCGATCCCGACGCACTGCTCGTCGGCGGCGGGGCGGTCGAGACCGCGGAGGAGTTCCGCCGCTGGTTCGTGGACGAGATCCGCGCCGGCATGCCGACCCAGCGTGAGGAGCAGGCGGGCATCCCGATCCACGTCATCTCCGACGGAGACACCGCCGGCGCCCGGGGCGCGGCGCTCGATGCGGCCCGCGTCGCCCGCGAACAAGGGCTTTGAAAGCAGGCCCCGCGGCGACCGATCAGGCCACGCGGTCGAGGATCGGCAGCGAGGGCAGCCCGTTGGCGGCCAGGTGCGGTGCAGGGGAGGGGGGAGGCGACGCCTCGGGCCGCGACGCGGGGGGCCCCAGCAGCATGAGGCGGGCCGTGGCGAGCAGTCCGCCCAGCGACGCGAACGTCGCCTCCACGGCCGCCGGTTCGTAGCCGCAGTGGACCATGCAGTCCTGGCACTTCTGATTGCCGCTGGCCCTGCCGTAGGCATCCCAGTCGGTCTTCTCCATCAGTTCGGCGAAGCTGCCCGCATAGCCCTCGTCGAGCAGGTAGCAGGGCCGCTGCCAGCCGAAGAGGTTGTAGGTCGGCGTGCCCCAGGGGCGGCACTCGAGGTTCCACGCGCCCTTCAGGAACTCGAGAAACACCGGCGACTGGTTGAACTTCCAGCGGGCGGGGGCCCGGTCGAGGATCTTCCGGAACAGCGACTGGCTGCGCTCGCGTCGCAGGAAGTGCTCCTGGTCGGGCGCCTTCGAATACGAATACCCCGGGGAGATCATCATCCCCTCCACTCCCAGCGCCATCACCTCGTCGAAGAAGCGCCGGTAGCGGGCCGGGTCGGCGTCGCTGAAGAGCGTGGAGTTGGTCGTGACGCGGAAGCCCGCCCTGCGGGCCGCACGGATCGCGGACACGGCCGTGTCGAACACCCCCGCGCGGCACACCGCGTGATCGTGCTCCTCCCGCGGGCCGTCGAGGTGGACGGAGAACGCGAGGTAGGGAGACGGCGTGAAGTGCGGCAGCATCTCCTCGAGCTTCAGCGCGTTGGTGCAGAGGTAGAGATACTTCCTCCGCGCCACGATGCCGTCCACGATCTGCTCGATCTGGGGATGCAGCAGCGGCTCGCCGCCGGGAATCGACACGATGGGCGCCCCGCACTCGTCGACCGCACGGAAGCACTGCTCCGGCGTGAGGTGCGACCGCAGGACCTCCGTCGGATGCTGGATCTTGCCGCAGCCCCCGCAGGCGAGGTTGCAGCGAAAGAGCGGCTCCAGCATCAGCACCAGCGGATAGCGACTGTTGCCCCGCAGCCGCTGCACGGCGACGTGCCGCAGGACCGAAACCATCTGGCCGACGGGCACACTCATGCGACACGCTCCATGGCGGACCGCTGAGCGCGGGCCGCCTGCGCGAACCTGGCCAGCGCCATGAGCGGAAAGTAGATCGGATAGTAGTGGTAGCGCAGGTAAAACACCTTCGGAAACCCGGTGCCGGTGAACTCGCGCTCGTCCCACGAGCCGTCGGCGACCTGCCGGGACGCCAGCCACTGTGCGGCACGCCGGGCCTCCCGCGAGCCATGCCTGCCGGCGGCGATCAGCCCGGCCAGAGCCCAGGCCGTCTGCGACGCGGTCGGGGTGCCTCTGCCCGCCAGCGAGTCGTCTGCGTAGCTCTCGGGCGTCTCGCCCCAGCCGCCGCAGGACTGCTGGTGCCGACAGAGCCAGTCCGCCCCGGCGCACACGGCCGGGTCGTCGGCCGGAATCCCCACCGCGCGGAGCCCCTCGATCGCCTGCCACGTGCCGTAGATGTAGTTGACGCCCCAGCGGCCGAACCAACTGCCGTCGGGCCGCTGGCTGGCACGCAGGTAGGCGACGCCGCGATCGACCGCCGGGTGGCCGGCCCGCATGCCGAGCCTGCCGAACGCCTCGAGCACCCGGCCGGCGAGGTCGGGGGAACTGGGGTCGATCATCGCGTTGTGATCGGCGAACGGCACCTTGCAGAGAATCTCCATGTTGTTGTCGCGGTCGAAGGCGCCCCAGCCTCCGTCCGAACTCTGCATCGATTCGAGCCAGGCCACCGCCCGACGGATCGCCGCCGCGACCCGCACGCGGCGCGGATCCCGGCCCGTGTCGGCCTCCTCGCCGCGCCAGGTGGCCAGCGCGATCAGCACCATCGCGGTGTCGTCGACGTCCGGATAGAAGCGGTTGGCGTACTGGAAGCACCAGCCGGAAGGCTCGATCACCTCGCCGGGCCGCGACCAATCCCCCTGCTGGCGGATCTCCCGGTCGAGCAGCCAGTCCACGGCGGCCTCCAGCGGGGCGTCCAGCCGGTCGGCCGGACCGGAACCGCAGGCGACCGGCTGGCGGGATTCGTGGACGGCCGTCCGCGCGTCCGCGACGGCCCGCAGCGACAGCGCCGTGTCCCAGACGGGGGAGCGGCAGGGCTCGAGCCTGACGGAGCCGTCGTCCTGCAGCTCGACCAGACGGCCGAGCTGCCGCCAGCACTCCTCGACCTCGGGAGAGTCGTCGGCACACCCCATCGCCCGGAGAGCCACGATGCTCCACACGATCGGCGGGAAGATGGCGCCGAGGCCGTCGCTGCCGTCGAACCTTTCGAGCATCCACCGCCTGCAGGCGGCCACGGCCCGCCGCCGCAGCGGCCGGATGCCGGCCGCGTCGCAGGCCTTGAGGAGGCGATCGACTCCGTGAAAGAACCGGGCCCAGCCGCCGGCCACGCCGAGATGGGGCCGCTCACCCGAGACCGGGAAAAGTTCGGCGATCCCGCAGTCGGCCGGGATGCGGCAAACCGGCTTGCAGGCCCAGATCAGCGACAGCGGCACGATCATCGTCCGCGACCATGCCGACACGCGGCTGAGGTTCACCGGAAACCAGTCGGGCAGGAGCACCATCTCCGGCGGCACGGCGGGACAGTCGTCGTAGGACATCTGGCCGAGCAGTGCGAGGTAGAAGCGGGTGAAGCTGTTGACCGCCCAGGGGCCGCCTGCCTCCTGGATCGCGCGGCGGGCGCGGCGCAGCGGCTCCGACTCGGGATCGTGGCCGGTGATCTTGAGGGCGAAATACGCCTTCACGCTGGCGCTGACGTCCACGGGTCCGCCCGGATGGATGGCCCAGCCGCCCCCGGGAAGCTGCTCCTGGAGGATCCGCCGGGCCGCCCCCGCGATCTCGGGCCGCCCCTGCCTGCCGGCCCAGGTGAGGATCAGGATGTATTCGCTCTCGAGGATCGTGTCTCCTTCGAGCGGGCCGCGCCAATGCCCGTCGGCGTGCTGGCGCCCGAGAAGCCACGAGCAGGTGGCCTGCACGGCGTCGAGGGTCCGGTCGTCCCCATCCTCGCCGGCGTCCCGCCGGATGCCGCCCCTCGGCGACACGACGGCAGCCGTCCTGGGGCCGTCGGCATCGATGGTGGCGATTCCTGACTCAAGCCGCAGTCCGGTGAGGCTCATGAACACGTCCCTGTTATGCGGATGGCGGCGATCCATCGCCGCGGGGCCGGGGAACACGACGAGGGAGGATAGAGAACGACGAGAATGCCAACAAGCGCGAAACGGCAGGTTTTGGGCTGATTCGTGACTTGTCCCCGGGTTGACGGGGTCTCGTCAAGGCGACTGGCGAGGATGGGGCGACTTTGCCGCGTCTCACCCGGCCGCGGCGGCTGGGGCATCCGGGGGGGCCGCCGGAAGACGGACCAGCAGCCTCGTCCCCTGGCCGGGCCGGGAGTCGATGACGACGTCGCCACCGCTCGATTCGACCAATCGCCACGCCTTGGGCAGTCCCATGCCGGCACCTCGCCCGGCCTCGCGGCCGCTGAAGAAGGGGTCGAACGCCCGTTTCACCTGTTCGAGCGTCATGCCGCGCCCGGTGTCCTCGACGCTCACCTGGCAGTCGCCGTCGCGTCCACCGTCGCCATGCGCCACCCGCACGACCACGCGGCCCCCCGCGGACGCCGCCTCGATCGCATTAACCAGCAGGGCACGCAGCGCCTCCTCGACCTGCACGCGGTCGACGAGCACCGCCTGCGGCACGGGCAGCGGGCTGTATTCCAGCCGCACACCGGCGGCGGTGGCCTGGCTGCGGACGGCCTCGATCGCGGCGGCCGCGATCCCGCCCACGTCGACCGGTTCGCGCCGCGGCTTCGGCGGCCGCGCGAAGACCATCAGGCCGCCGATCATGTCGCGGGCGCGGAACGACTGGTCCACGATGGTCGAAAGCCGGCGCCGGCGTTCCGGATCCCGCTCCTCCAACAGCAGCGACTGCGCCCGCGTGGCGATGTTGGCCAGCGGGTTGTTGATCTCGTGGCCGGCCCCGTACGCCAGTTCCCGCATCGATTCAATCCGGGCGGCGGCCACCGCCCGCTCGAAATTCTCGCGGAGCATCGTGTCGGCGACGGCCACACGGACCGCCTCGCGGAGCAAGAGCGGTTCGGGCGACGGACCGGCCCCGCCCGCCATCCCCGCCGCCCGCTCGTCGCCGGGGAGCACGAGGCAGGAGGCGAGCACGCCGAGGGCATCGTCGCCGCCCCCGGGCCGCCGGCTGTGCAGCCGATCGACCCACGCCATAGCCCCCGGCACCGGCACGACCGACAGCAGCGATCCCAGCCCGCCGGGAAACGTTCCGCCCGACGCCGGCTGCGCGGCCGTGCAGCCCGCGCGGGCGAGCACGGCGCGGGCGAGTTCCAGGCAGTGCTGCCGCGCCAGCGGCAGCACTGCCTCGGGCATCGAAGCATCGATGCCGCACGCCAGCCATGCGGCCGCCTGCCCCGCGGGGATCACGGCCCCAGGCTCAGACCGGTCGATCGCACGCTGTTCGATCCCACGCTGGTCGATCACTGGCAACACCCCCTGCGAGCAACGCCTCGGCAACGGCACCGCGACTGGCCTGGAGGGATGGGGAAAAACAGGGCGGCAGCGTCGGACCGGGCCCGACGCTGCCGCCTCCATGCGTACGATCGCTTCCGCGATGCTCGGCTTCGCGATCGGGTCAGGAGCCCGCGGCCACCGACTCGATGTCGAGCAGGCTGCAGATGCGGTCGACGAGAACCTCGGCCTCGAACGGCTTCTGCAGGAACTCGTTCGCCCCCGAAGCCTTGAGGTCCTCGATCTTGTCGGGCTCGCACATGCCGGAGATGCAGATGATCCGCACCTCGTCCATGGTGGAGTCGCTCCGCACCCGCTGGCAGACTTCCTTGCCGTTGATGTCCGGCAGCATCACGTCGAGCACGATGAGGTCGGGACGATAGTCCTTCACCATCATGCCGGCGTCGAACCCGTTGTTGACGCTGCGGGTCTCGAACCGGCCGTCGCGCTCGAGCACGTCGGTGATCAGATCGACCAGATCCTGATCGTCGTCGACGACGAGGATCTTCCGCCGACCGCTCTCGAGCGCATCGGTGGGGATGCCATTGTCGCGCATGAACAGGAACAACTGGTCACGGGGAATCCGACGGAACCGGCTGCCCGGAACCCGGAACCCCTTCAACTGACCGGAGTCGAAGCAGCGAATGATCGTCTGCTGACTCACCTTGCAGATCTTGGCGGCTTCGCCCGTCGTGTACACGGTCTTCTGCATGTGCCTTACCACCCTCTCCCTAGCCGTGGTAGCAGCTAGTCAAAACGGAACCCGGGGACCGACTCGTTCCGAACAATCGTCCCGAAAAGACAATTGCCACGAAAAGTCAGCCCCGGGCGCCTAGGCCTCCTGGTTGCCGTAACGCCCGCAATCCCTCGCGAATGTCGTCATGACGACCCCGACCGCCGAAACGGCCGGAAACGCCATGACTATGACCGAATCGTGCCAAGAGAGGCAGCGAGGGGCGGGACTCCTATTCCCGAACGGCCACCCGGCTTGCCATCCTTGCCACGCACGCAACTCTAGCGGCATCTTGCGTAGTGAGTCAAGATCGTCGCAATCGTCGCAAACGCCTTGTGCGCAAGAGCTTGGGCAATGCCCCCGGAGTCGCTGAAATTTCTTTCGGCCGCCAGACTACGGGCTGGTGGCGCAATCTTCGCTGCCTGCGTTGCCCATGTCCGGCCGCCGGCGACAGCCTCAGGCCTGCGGCGCGACGACTTCGAGTAGTTCGACCGCGGGCCGGCCGTTGAGAAGGATGTCGGCCACCCTGCCGTAGACCGGCGCGGCTGGAGCCGTCTCCCTGCCGAAGAGGCCGGCGAGATGGGGGCCGGGGGCGATCTCCACCAGGGCCACAGCGTGCACCTCGCGGAGGATCCCGGCGTCGATGAGGATGCGGCCGAGGGGACGCCGGCCGTCGCGAATCTCGCGTGCCGTCCGCGGATCGACGCTCTGCAGGTCGATCCGCACGATGCCGTGCTGCACGACCCTCTCCGGCGGCGACTCGAGGAGGATTTCCCGGGCATACCAGGCCGCCCCCTGACCGGCCGCCTTTTGACCGGCCGCCCCCTCGGCGGCGTCCTCATCGACGGCCCGCGCCACGACCCGCAACCCGACCGGGCCGCCGTAAAACCGCTCCATCGCCACCGTCATGTGGCTGCGATGGTCGAGAAGCTGCCGCGCCGGCTGCGGCACGTCGACCGCCTGCACGCCGCGAATCCCGCCGAACTCCTCCGGCGTGCAGAACAGCCGCACCAGGGCCACGGCACGGTCCACAGGATCACGGCGCGGTGGCTCGACTGGCATGACGGTCCGCCGGAGGGGCTCACGGCCGGCGCAGCGTGCCGCGGGCCTCCCCGGGATTTTCAGCCGGAACCGCAACGACGGCAAGGCTCAGGCTTCGCACGCGGCCGCGGATGGCTCCGGGACGGCGAGGTCGAGCAGGAATTCGAGCACTTCCCGCAGCCGGCGACCGCGGCAGCTGGCGGCGGCCGCAGCAGCCAGCGAACGCTGCTCGGTGACGATTGCCGAGGCCTTCTCGAACACGCCGGCGGTTCGGTAGAGCCGCCGCGCCTCGGCCACCGCCGCGGCGACGTCCGCAGCTGCCGCCGTCGGCTGGCCGGCAGCCCGGGCGACGTCGCGAAGCCGCGTCCCGTCGGCGGCCGTGAGCCCCTCCATCGCCAGCGCCCACATGACCGTCGGGCGACCTCCGAGCAGGTCCCCGGCGGCGCGGCGATCGTTCTCGAAATCGCCGTTCCAATCCTTGAGATCGTTGAGCACCTGGAAACCGGTGCCGACATGCAGCGAGTAGGCCCCGATCGCGCCGGCCCGGGACGGCCCGACTCCGGCGAGGCGAATGCCCATCGCCAACGCCGCCTCGAACGCAGGAGATGTCTTCAGCCCGTAGATCGCGAGCGCCTCGTCAGGCAGCAGTGCCTTGTCGCCTCCATCGCGCCACGCCAGTTCCGCCCCCTGCCCCCGCGCGAGCCTCAGGTGGGCGTCGGCCAGGATGGCGACCACGTCCCGCAGCGTGTCGGCACCGACTCCCGGCAGTGCCGTCACGAGCCTGTAGCCGAGACCGACCAGGTAATCGCCGGCATTGATCGCCGCCGGCACGCCTCGCTCCACATGGACCGTCGGCCGTCCGTACCGCATCGCATCTCCGTCCTCGATGTCGTCGTGGACGAGGGATGCCTTGTGGAACACCTCGATCGCCACGGCCGCTGCCCGGACCGCGTCGCGGCCGCAGGCCGCATCGGCGAGGCCCGCGGACTGCGAGTCGGCACGATCGGCGACCACCGCGTCGTGGGCCGCCAGACAGATGAAGGGACGAAGGAACTTGCCGCCGCGGGCGAGAAACTCACCGGCCATCGACGGGGTGGCTTCCAGCGGAGGCGTCTTGCCGGCCGCCGCCACCGGGACGCCGAACGCCTGACCGATTCCCAGCCGGTCCGCCATGTCCGCCAGCCGGTCGGCGGTGAACATGCCCGCGGCCTCGTGCAGGAGCGGCAGGTAGTCGCCGACCGGGGCGGCTCCGCCTCCGGCCACGCCGAGCAGCCGCAACACCCAGTCGACGTCGATGGCCGCCGCGGCCATTGCGGCCCCGCAGCCCCGGACCGACGTGAGGCAGGACTCCGCCGTCGCACTGGCGGGTGCGGGCTGTGCGATCGAACTGGTCGGCTCGAACGGCACCGCCGCGATCGGCAGGGCGAATGCCGGGAGCATGCCGAACGCCTTTTCGAGGTCGGAGAGCCTCGCGATGCCCAGCACGCCGTCGTACTGGCCGGTCATGAGACCGCCGATGCCTGACAGGGCATTGCCCACGGGCTCCACGACCCAGCCCACGTCCCGCGCCGCCGACCAGATCGTGGCGATGCCGCAATCGGGACCGCAGACCCTCGGCACGGCCGGCGGCACTGGCGGACATCTGGCCGGCCCGCTCACGAGCCCGTCAGCGGGGGCCGCATCTGCAGGAGACCCCGAGGCATCCATGGCGCACGGACAATCGGGCAACAGCAGGAGCCTGCGGCCCGCGGCCGTGACCGCCAGGCGATCCCGCCAGAACTCGGACACGATCGTCACCATCGTCCAGCCGACGTGCTGCGGATCCGCATGCCCGCGCTGCACGAGCGTCTCGGCGGTGGCACGCAGGCCGGCGGCGGTCCGCACCTCGGGCGGAGCGCCCCCGGCTCTCCACCCCGACACCAGGTCGGCCGCCATGGCCCGCAGACGGTCGCGGACCAGCCTGGAGGGCGGGCACCGCATGGTTTCGCCGACCGCCCGGCCATTCCCCCGCGGCCCGTTGTCCGGAGCACGGGCGGCACGCTGGGTTCCGCGATCGGCGACGACGGGCGACTGGTGCACGGCTCATCTCCTGCTTGGTACGCGTGCTTGGTACGCGGTGCCGCGGTTCTCCGGGGCTGCGGCCACCGTCACTCCGTGTGAACCGTACCGCAGGCCGCCGGCTAACCGGCCCCATCGTCCGCAGGGTCACCGCATGAATCCCCGGCCGACAGGGCCCTGCCGCAGCCCCGGCCGGAAAAAAGCCGCGTCAGCCGTTTCGGCAGCTGGCTCTCAGGCATTTGGCTCTCCGGCAGTTGGCTGGCCGGAAGCCGGCTCTCTGGAAGCCGGCTCTCTGGCAGTTGGCTGGCCCACAGACCGGCGGCCCGCGGCCCACCCCCGCCAACCGGCCGTCACAGCGGCGCCGGGTCGAAAAACCGCGGCAGGAGGGCGTCGACCTCCAGGAGCCCGCGACGGGACAGCACCGGTGCCGGACTCACCCCCTCGAGGTAGCCCTCCGCCTCGAGGGTTCGCCAACGATCGGCCCATTCCAGCAGCGGATCGACGCCGAACTTCCGCGTCAGCCGGGCCACGTCGAGCCGGCCGCGCTTGAGCCCCAGCACCATCTCCCGGATCAAAAGCTCGCGCGGGGTCGGCACCAACCCCCTGTGGATCGGCAGCCGCCCGGCCTCCACGGCCGACAGGTAGGCGTCCCAGTGCGTCGCGTTCTGATAGTGGATCCCGGAGAGATGGCCGAAGCTCGCGACGCCGAGGGCGATCAGGTCGCTTCCCTCCCAGAGCATGTCCCGGTAGCGGAAGTGGACGCGGGCGGGGTCCCGGACGAGCGTGTACCCGCTCGAGATCGCATAGCCCGCGTCGAGGCAGCGGCTGAACGCCCAGTCCACCCACGCCCGCTTCGTCGGCCAGTCGGCCACCGGCGTCTGGCCGCCCCCCTCCCGTGCGTCCTTCACGAAAACCGTGTTGAAGGGCAGCTCCATCTGGTAGATGGTGATGCTGTCGGGCTCGAGCGCCAGCGTCTTCTCCACCGTCTGCCGCCACGAGTCGGACGTGTCCCCGACCATGCCGGCGATCAGGTCGATGTTGGTGCTCGGAAAGTCGGCGGCCTTGATCCAGTCCCACGCCCGCAGGATCTCGGCCGAAAGATGCGCCCGGCCGTTCGCCTCGAGCACCTCGTCGGAAAAGTTCTCGACGCCCAGCGAGATTCGCGTCATGCCGAGCGACTTGAGCGCCCGCACCTTCGGTTCGGCGAGCGTGCCCGGCTCGCACTCGAACGTCACCTCCTCGGCGTCCTGCCAGCCGAAGCTCTCGTGCAGACCCGCGACGAGCCGCTCGAGCTGCCTGACCGAGAGGAACGACGGCGTGCCGCCGCCGAAGTAGACGTAGCGGAGCGTCCTCCCGACGACCGCCGGCCGGGCGGCCGCGGTCGCCGCCTCCCGGGCCAGCGCCAGCGAGTAGCGCTCGACGTCGGCGGCGTTGACGTCCGTGTAGACGCGGAAGTAGCAGAACTTGCACCGCTTGCGGCAGAACGGCACGTGCAGGTACAGCCCCAGCGGAACTCCACCCGGAGGGGCCTCGAAGGCGGCGAGCACCTGCGGTACGGCCGCCTCGTTCCACCGCGAGAAGGGCGGGTAGTTGCTGACGAAATAGCTGCCCGGCTCGGTCGCTGTGCTCGTCACTGTGCGCGTCACTTTGCTTCTGGAGCCGCCGCCCACAACCGTGCCGGCGTCGCGTGGGGGAGCGCCGCCGGACGCCCGGTCTACAGGCCGCGTGCGGCGAGGAGGTCGTCGAAGTCTCGCAGGTGGTACGCCACCTTGGCCTTGTCGAGCACCCCGCACAGCGACCGCAGCGCGATCCCCATGCCGTCCGGCCCGCTGGTGCCGCCGAACTGGCCGCCGCCGCGAACATGCGGCTCGAGGTCGAGGAACACGCCCGGGATGCCACGGCGTTCCAGCTTCTTCGTCAGGGCCGGCAGCATGCCGCGGAGGTCGGCGAGGATGCGGTCGTGGCCGCCCGCTCCGCGGTCTGCCGGCACGAAGTTCTTGAGCATGTGCTCGTCCACGTGCTTGCCGATCGCCTTGGACGACACCTTCCGGTAGTCCTTGATGTGAACCCAGCCCAGCCCCGGCTTCATCGCCTCCCACTGCTGGTAGACCTGGGCGGTGGAGAATCCCTGCGCCACGAGGTTGGCGGCGTCGAACACGAGCACGAGCCCGGGATGGTTCACGCGGCGGTGGACCTCTGCCAGCAGGTCGCCCGTCTGGCCGACCAGATTGGCCTCGACCTCGAGGCCGAACGTGAGGTCGGAGCGGTGGCAGGCCTCGGCGATGCGGCCGATGCGGTCGACGGCCTCCTCGAGATGGGCCTCGGGCTTCTCCCCCTTGGGCGGGTAGAACGAGAACCCGCGAATCAGCTTCGTCTCGAAGGCGTGGGCCAGCTCACAGGCCTTCGCCACGTCCTTCGCGAGATACTGCTTGAACGGCACGTAGGCGTTCTTGGTGCCGTCGGGCTTGTCCACCAGTTTGACCTTGCCGATCGGCGACGCGATCGACGCCACGTTGAGCCCGTACTCGTCCTCGAGGTGCCTGATCTTCTGGATCTCGGCGACGGAGAGCTTCATCACGTTCTTCACGCCCTTGCCGACGTCGATGAAGCGGAGGCTGTAGTACTCGAGCCCGATCGCGGCCAGCGCCGAGAACTGCTCCACGGCCGTGAGGTGGAAGGCCGACTCGTCGGCGAGCGCGGAGAGGAGGACGCGGGACGGGCCGGACGGGGTGCGGGCCATGGCGGGGTGGACTCCGGGGCGGTGGATCTCTGCCGGGACGCGATTGTGACTCCGCGACACCGCGATGGAAAGGGCGCCGCGACGTCGCGCACGGGCCCGTTCAGACGGCGGGCGGCAGAGGATCGCCGTCGGGATGGGACACGACGATCCGCGACGAGATGCCGCCGCGGGGCGTGAAGCTGGCGACGAGCGTCAGCCGCCGCGGACGCAGGACGGCCACGAGGTCGTCGAAGATCCGATTGGTGACGTTCTCGTAGAAAATTCCCTCGTTGCGGAATGCCTGCAGGTACAATTTGAGGCTCTTCAGCTCCACGATCGAGCCGTCCGGCACGTAGCGGAACGTCAGCGTGCCGAAGTCGGGCTGGCCGGTCTTCGGGCAGACGGACGTGAACTCAGGACAGATGATCTCGACGAGGTAGTCGCGTCCGGGAAACTGGTTGGGAAACACCTCGAGCTGGTCGCGCGAGGGGCGTGCGGGCGTGGCGGCGGTGGTCATGCTGCGGTGCGGTGCGGCGGTGTCGGCGTGGATGTCGAGGGTGCCATGAGGGCCAGTGTGCCATGAATCCCGGTGGTCCGAAAGACGCTCGCGGCCGCACCGCCGTCGTCCTGCTCTCGGGCGGGCTCGATTCGGCGACCGCGGCCGCCTGGGCGGCCGACGCCGGCTACCGGCTCTGCGCGCTCTCGATCGACTACGGGCAGCGGCACCGCGTCGAGCTCGACGCGGCACGGGCCGTGGTGCGGGCGCTGCGGATCGAGGACCACGTCGTGCTGCCGATCGACCTGGCGGCCTTCGGCGGCAGCGCTCTGGTCGACCGGGACACGGAGGTGCCGAAGGACCGCTCCGACGCCGAGATCGGCCACGGCATCCCGGCGACCTACGTGCCGGCCCGCAACACCGTGTTTCTCTCGCTGGCGCTCGCCATGGCCGAGGCGCGGGCCGCCGACGCGATCGTCCTGGGAGTCAACGCGATCGACTACAGCGGCTATCCCGACTGCCGCCCCGAGTTCCTCGCCGCCTTCGCCGAGGTCGCACGGCTGGGCACGAGGGTGGGCGTCGAGGGGCGGCCGATCCGCCTGGAGGCCCCGCTCGCGCGGCTCACGAAGGCCGAGATCATCGAGTTGGGGCTCCGCCTCGGGCTCGACTACGGCCTGACGACCAGCTGCTACGACCCCGACGCCGCCGGCCGGCCCTGCGGCGGGTGCGATTCCTGCCGACTGCGGGCCGCCGGCTTCTCGGCGGCCGGCGTCGCCGACCCGCGGGCAGCCCGCTGACGCCTCCCGCCACCGCCTTCCTCCGATGCGCATCGCCGAAATCTACGCCTCGCTCCAGGGGGAGGGCCTGCTCGCGGGCACGGCCAGCAGCTTCGTCCGCACGAGCGGCTGCAACCTCCGCTGCCACTGGTGCGACACGCCGTTCACGTCGTGGGAGCCGACCGGGGACTGGCGGGCCGCGGCCGACGTGGCCGCCGACGTGCTGGCACTGGGGCGGCGGCACGTCGTGATCACCGGCGGCGAGCCACTCCTGGCAGCCGATCTGCCCGACCTGTGCGGCCTGCTTCGCAACGCGGGCCTGCACGTCACGCTCGAGACCGCCGGCAGCGTGCCGACGCCGGCCGCCGCCGATCTCATGTCGATCAGCCCCAAGCTGGCCTCGTCGGGCCCGCCCGCCTCCACAGCCGGTGGCTGGGCGGCCAGGCACGCCGCCGCGAGACGCCGCGACGACGTCCTCCTCGCCCTGATGCGGGCCGGCGCCTACCAGTTGAAGTTCGTCGTCGACTCCCGCGCCGATCTCGCGGAGACCGACGCCTGGATCGCCGACCTGGCGGCCGCGCTGCCCGGCGGCCTCGATCGCGGCCGCGTCTTCCTCATGCCTCAAGGCCGTTCGCCGCACGAACTCGCCGCGACGACGCGGTGGCTCGCCGCCGAGTGCCGCTCCCGCGGCTTCCACCTCGGGCATCGGCATCACATCGAGTGGTTCGGACACACCCGCGGCACCTGACCGCGGGGCGGCCGGCCGCCCCGCGGACCGCCGACCGTCGGCGGCGCCGAGCCGCGCTACTTGGCCGGAGCGTGGCCCCGCGGGCCGAACGCGAGCACCGTCGCCGCCCCTGCGGCGACGACGAGGAGCCCCGCGAGGAAGAACGGGCTGAGCGATTCGGGGCTCGTCTTCGCCATGGCCAGCGTCGTGAGCGTGTTGATGACCGGCGCGCAGCCGAACACCACCGGCATCACGGTGAAGGGCTTGCCGCCGCAGGCGAAGGCGAGGATCGTGCCGAGGGCCCCGAGGGCGCCGAGCGATCCGGCCGCCAGGCTCCAGAGCAGGCCGCGGACGTCCCACGACCCCGTGTCGCCCGTCGGTCCGAGCAGCGCCAGCGGCACGAGCACGGCGATCAGGAAATACGAGACGCCGATGCAGATCAGCGGACGCAGACGGCTGCCCCCCATCGCCACCTGCCCCTTGTGGAGCACGGGCCCGTACGCGCCCCACGACAGCATCGCCATCGCCGCCGAGAGCAGCACGCCGAGCACGTTCTCGGCCCTGCGTTCCACCTTCCGTTCCACCCGCGTCACGGACTCCCCGGCAGTTTCACCGCCGCCTTCCGCGCCGGCGGCGGTCGCTACGGCGTTGGCCGCAGGGGCATGCGCCGGCGTCTGCGGCTTGAAGATCAGCACGGTGGCGGCGCCGGTGATCACGAGGATCAGTCCCGCCAGGAACGGCGCCTTGAGCTGGCCGAACGCCCGGTTCATGGTCGCATTGAGGAGCGTGTTGACCACCGGGGCGCCGCCGAACACGAGCGGCATCACGTAGACCGCCTGCCCCTTGAAGACCCGCAGCGCGAGGATCACGCCGAGCGCCCCGAGCGCCCCTGCGGCGCCGGCGACGAGGCTCCAGAGCACTCCGTTCCGCGTCCACTGCCCCCGCTCGCCACCCCGGGCGAGGATCGCCGAGGGGACGACGATGGCGATTCCGAAGTAGGCGAGCCCCACGCACATGAACGCCCGCAGCGCGGAGCCCAGCAGGCCGCTGCCCTCGTGCAGCACGGGGCCGTACACGCCCCAGCAGAAGGCTGTCAGCGCGATCGCCGCGAGCATGGCCACGAACTGGAACATCGAGCTGTCTCCCTGAGCGGTGGGGCGGGCCGGTGGAGTGGGGCGGGAAGCGAACACCATACCCGATCGCTGCACGGCGATCGATGCACCACGGCGGTCCGGCACCGATCGGGACCGCCCGGGATCGATCGGCGGCCGAAAACCGGTCAGGCGACCCGTCCGCGGGCCGCCCCCGCGTGCAGCAGCGAAAGCATGGCGACGCCGACGTCCTCCACGGTGAGCAGCCGCATGCAGTCGTGATGGCCGAGCGGGCAGGCCCGCTTGCCGCACGGCGAGCAGGGGAGGTCGAGCCGCATCTCGACCAGATTCCGCTGATCGGATCGGCTCAGCCGCGGGTCCATCGGCCCGTGCAGCACCACGGTGGGCGTGCCGAACGCGGCGGCGATGTGCCGCGGGCCGCTGTCGGACGTCACGAGCACAGCCGCCCGCCGCAGCAGCGCCTTCGCGAGGCCGAAGGGGAGCTTCTCCACGTCGGCGAGGCTCTGCACGGCCGGATGCGCGACCCTGCGGGCGATCTCTCGGGCGTCGTCGCGATCGCCCGGGCCGCAGTGGACGAGCACGCGGCAGCCGGGCAGCCGCTCGACCGCGAGCCGCGCGAGCGCCGCGAACCGCTCGCCGCCCCAGGCCTTCGACGGGCCATAGGCACCGTTGTCGTTGAAGACGACGAGCGGGCCGTCGACCTCGCCGGACCGGCCGGCCGGCCGGTCGAACAGCCGGGCGAGCACCTCGTCGGCCGCGGCCTCGTCGGCGGGCGTGGTCGCCAGCTGCAGCGTGAGCGGCCCCCGCGGCACGCCGATCCGCTCCGCGAGATCCATGGAGTGGCCGGCGGGCGAGGCGGGCTCGACCCGCCAGCGGTGGAGCCAGCCGCCCCGCGGCGATCCCCGCTCGGGCTCGAGCGGATCGGTGAGGAGCCAGCGGCGCCAGTGCCGCGCGAAGCCGACCCGCCTCCGCGCACCACCGGCGAAGGCGAGGGCCGCCGACGACAGCGAGTTGGGGACGACGAGCGCGACGTCGGCCGGATCCTCGCGCAGCCTCCGGGCCACCGCCCGGAACCGCCGCGCGGGTTCACGGCTGCGGCGGTCGTAGAAGACGAGCTCGTCGACCCAGGAGGAGCCTGCGAGCAGTTCGGCGAACATCGGCTTGAGCACGGCGGTGATCCGCGTCCCCGTGCCGAAGTGGTCACGGACGGACCGGAGCATCGGCGTGCTCATGACGAAGTCGCCGACCCACCGGGGGAGGATGACGACGATGTGCCGCGGAGCCGTCCGCCGGTCGGCGATCTGGACTGACGTCATGGTGCGTCCCGTGTTGGTGCCCGCTTCCCGGGCGACACACTACCCAGCCCGCCGTGAAACGCCCAACCTCAAAAACGGGCCACGCGAGACCGCCCGGACCTGGCAACTCGTCCGATTCGCCCGCCCCGTTCTGCCGGGACCGCGGGGGGCGGCCCCGGAGACGGTGTCGAGGACGGTCAGTCGGGCTTCGCCAGCGCCCGCGCCGGCTCGAGCCGCGTGGCACCGCGGGCCGCGATGCCTCCCGCCGCCAGGGCGGCGGCGAGCGTGAGGAGCCAGGTGACCGCGATCCAGACCGCCGGCACGCCGGCCCGTCCCGAAGCGAACGCGGGCACGAGCGCAAGACAGCCGGCCAGGGTGCCGGCCGCGAGCCCGAGGAGCACCATGATGAGCGTCTCCAGCACGACGAGCAGGCCGACGCGGCCGCGGGTGAACCCGAGCGCCCGCAGCAGCCCGAGGCTGCCGCGCCGCTCGAGCACGCCCTGCGCCTGCACGGCGGCCACGCCGGCGGTGCCCAGGAGGAGGCCGAGCGTGCCGAGCGCCTGAAAGCCGGCGAGGAACGTGTTCTGCACCGCCTGCAGGCTCCGCAGCCGCTCGACGGCGGGCACGACGGCCGGGCCGGCCTCGGCCCAGGCCCGTGCCACCGCCCGCGCGGTCAGCGGCACGTCGGCGGCCGGCGGTGCCTCGACCAGCGCCAGCGAATAGCCCGACAGCCGGGGATGGAGACGCTGGAAGTCGGCCTCGCCCACGAGCACGTAGCCCTGCAGGATGCCGGGCTCGAGCAGCCCGACGATCTCGCAGGCCGCATGGCCCTCCTCGGCATCGAGCGCGAAGCGGGAGCCGACGCCGCCGAGCTTGAGCGCCCACTGTGCCGTCGCCTGGTCGAGAATCACCGGAGTCGGCCGGCCGGCGGCGGCCCGCGCAGGATCGTCCCGCAAAAGCACCCAGGGATTCGAGGCCGCGGCCGCCGTGCCCGACGCCACCGGCAGCGGCGCGTGGTCGACGAAGCGGAACCCGCCCCGCTCGAGGAACGACGGGCCGAGGCCGAGCACGGTGGGCTGCGTCGGCGCGTAGAGGTTGACGCAGCTCGCGTCGTCGCCGCCGCTCGAGCGGATGCGGGTGATCGTGCAGCGTGTCAGTGCAGCCTGCTCGGCGGACGACAGCCCGAGCGCGTCGCGGGTCTCCGGATCGGCGGGATCGATGCCGGACGGCGAGGCGAAGGCCGCGATGAACGTCCAGCCGCCCGTCGGCGCGTCGTGGTCCTGCGGCCGTCGCGGCGGATGGAGCGCGAACGCCGAAACGGCCACGATCAGGAATTCGGCGCACGCCACGATCGCCGCCACGGAGAAGGCCCGCGAGCGGCCGTGCGCCAGTCCTCGCCAGGCCAGCCCGGTGAGGGAGCGCACCGGCAGGTCGACGCGACCGCCCCGCGGCGCGAGCGCCACCCGCACGGCCGCCAACAGGCCCGCGAGCGCCGCGAAGCCGCTCGCGAAGAACAGCCCGATGGCCGCCTGCGGCTCCGCGCGACGTCCCCACCACGCGAGCCCCAGCGCCACTGCCGGTGCCGCGATCGCCACGGCCAGGGCGAGCCTGCCGCCGCCGCGACCGCCGTGCGACTCGGCCGGCAGCCCCTTGAGCAGCGGCAGCGGAGGCAGTCTCGCGGCCCTCCAGGCGGCCGCCGCGATGGCGGCCAGCGACACCGCGGCGGCGGCGGCGGCGGCCGGGATTGCCGCCGCCATCGCGGGCCGATCGAAGGCGGAGACGCTGCCGCCGAACGCCTCCGCCGATCCGGCGGCCACGCCGGTCGTCCAGGCCGACTCGAGCCGCGAGAGCATCGCCGTCGTCCAGAGCGGCCCCACGACCGCGCCGACCACGAGTCCCGCGACCACCGCCAGGCTTCCGATGCCGGCGAGGAGCGCGGCCACGCGACCGGCCGGCCAACCGATCGCGGCGAGGATGCCCACGTCGCGGCGGCGGGCCGCGACCAAGAGCCAGAAGAGCAGCCACTCGAGCATGAGTCCGGCGCCGATCAGGAAGCTCGACAGGGCGAGGAACAGGCTGCCGAACGGCGTGGAACCGCGAGCCGCCTCCTCTGCCTGCGGCCGCACCGGCAGCACCCGGAGGCCCATCCGCGCGGGGTCGATGGCGGCGACGAGCGCGGCGGCCGTCTCCGCGGGCGACGTGACCGCCGCAGCCGGCACGTGCCACGCCGTCGTCGCGCCGAAGCGGCTGCCCGCGAGCCGCCGGGCGGTGGCGAGCGACACGAACGCCTTCGGCGCCGCGCCGTGCTCCTTCCAGTAGCGGTCGTCCTCGTCGTGCGGCGGCGAGGCCCGCACGCGGCCGCGGTCGAAAGGGAAGGGGGGATCCCAGTCGGCGATCGACGCCTCGTCGGTGATGCCCTCCACCTCGGGCACGAGGTCCTTCGCCACCGCGGCCCCCTGCATCGCCGCGATGCCCGAGATCCGCAGCGTGCAGGTCGTCTCCACGACGCGGCCGTGCAGCGTCTCCGGCGCGAAGAACCGGATCTCCAGCGGATCGCCGACGGCGACCGGCCTGCCTCTCGCCGCCAGATCGTCGGCGGCCCAGCGGTCGATCACCACCTCGTCGGCGTCCGGCAGGGACAAGGGGTGGCCGGCGGCGTCGACCAGGTCGCCGACCGGCAGCGACGTGGCGTCGACGCCCACGATCGTGGAATAAGGAATGCCCACCCGTTCCCCGCCGCCCGGCGCGATCTCGTTGGCGAGAAACACGAGCGACGGCCTGCCGCCGAGCGGACGGAGCACCCGTTCGGCGGCCCGGTCGGCTTCCTCGGGCACGAGCAGGCGACGGCTGCCGAGCCGCCAGGGCCGCGCGTCGGCGGGGTCGCCCGGCCGTTCGAGGACCAGCCCGAGATCCTCGAGGTCGGGGGCGAGCGCGGCCGTGACGGCCGCCGCCACGCGGCGCAAGTCGGCACCGGCACCGGCACCGGCGGCGGAAGCGGGATCGCCGCCGACCGCGAGGAGCGTGTTGACGGACGGCCGATCGTGCCGCAAGACCGCCCGCGCCGTGGCGAGCGAGGTCACGGCGAGGCCGGGGGTCACCTGGGCCGGCCGCAGCGAGAACCGGCCGAGTCCCTCGCGGGGCAGCACCTCGGCGACCCGTAGACGGCGGCTGAGAGAGTCGTTCGTCCGGCGGCCGAGCGGGCTGTCGGCCGGAACGTCGCCCGGCTTCGAGATGCGGAGCACCACGGTGTCCGCCCCGCGGACGGCGAGGGCCGCTGCCAGCGGCTCGTTGAGTGCCACCGCGTCGGCCGCCACGGCGGCGGGCGCATCGGCGAAGCCGAGCCCGCCGGGTTCGTCGCACGCCAGGAGCGTCGCCCGCGCAGGCGGGCCCGCCCGTCCGTCCGCGGCGATCGCCTCGAGCGTGACCTCGAGGATGATCGCCGGCACGAGCCGCGGCGAAACGGCCGCGCGGGGGGCCTTTGCGGCCTCGGTCCTGACCGCCGTCCTCGCCGCGAGTTCGGGGCGAAAAAACCCATCGGCGACGACGGCGGCCTCGACGCCACCGAGCCGGGCGACGGCGAGCCGTTCGAGCCCCCGACCGAGCGCGGCGCCCACGCCGACCGCGCCGGTGATCGTCGTCGCCACCACGCCGCAGGCGGCGGCCAGCGCGGCCAGCTGCGGCCACCATTGCCGCACGAGCCTGGCGGCGACCGCGGCGGGTGACCGCACGCAGTCCGCATCGCCGGCGGCATCGGCGCCGGAGGGGGACGGGGTGGTGCCGCTCATGACGACAGCCGCCCGTCGACGAGCCGCCGCACCGTGCCCACGCGGGCGGCGATCCCCTCCGCGTGCGTCACCACCACGAGCATGCCGCCCGACTCGGCGGCGAGTTCCACGAGGAGGTCGGCCACCGTGGCGGCCGCGTGCGCGTCGAGCTGGCCGGTCGGCTCGTCGGCCAGGAGCAGCCGCGGCGAGAGCACGAGCGCCCGCGCGACGGCCACCCGCTGCCGCTCACCGCCGGAGAGCGACGCGGGGAACGACGCGAGACGATGGGAGAGCCCCACGCGGTCGAGCAGCCGGCGGGCGCGGACCACGACGTCGGTCGGGACGCGGCCGCCGGCCAGGGCGGGCAGCACCACGTTGTCGAGCGCCGTGCAGCCGGCGATCAGGTGATGCTCCTGGAACACGAATCCGATCCGGCGGTTGCGGAATGCCGACCGGCCGGTGGCGTCCAGCGCGTAGGGGTCGACGTCGTCGAGCCGCACCGTGCCGCTCGTCGGCTCCTCGAGGCCGCCGAGGATCGCCAGCAGCGTGCTCTTCCCCGAGCCGCTCGGCCCCATGATCGCCAGGCGGTCGCCGGGCGCGAGCGTGAGCGACACCTCGTCGAGCACGCGGACCGCATCGCCCGCCGACGCGAAGGACTTCGAGACGCGATCGACCTCGAGCACGACGGCCTCCCGGCGCCCGGAGCGGGCGCGCACTCAGCCCGCGGGAACGAGCCGCGCGACGATCTCGGACGGGATCGCCGCCGCCTCGGGCCTGCCCCCCGGCCGCATCAGGCACCACACGGCCACGACCCGCCCGCGGGCCACCGTCCGGCCCGCGTGGGAAAACTCGAATTCGTAGGTCACGCTCGACCTCCCGACCGCCGCGACGGTGACGGCGATGTCGACCTCGTCGCCGAACCGCACGGCGGCCACGTAGTCGCACGAGACCGAGACCCGCGGCCAGCTGAACTCGCGGCCGTCGGGCTGCCGATCGATCACGTGCAGCCCCGCCGACCGCAGCAGTTCGTGCTCTGCCGACTCCATCCAGAAGAAGAAGGCCGAGAAGTGGACGATGCCCGCGGCGTCGGTGTCGCGGAATTCGACGCGGCGCCGCGTGGCGATCCGCAGGCCAGAACGGCCGCCCGCCGCGCCGGATGCTCCGGCCGCACGCTCCCGGTCGGGATCGGGGCTCCGTCCGGACGCGGCGTCGCGTGTCACGCGGGTTACCCGTTCACTCGCCCACGAAGGGCAGGAGCGCCATGAATCTGGCCTGCTTGATGGCCCGCGTCACGGCGTGCTGGCTGGCCGCCGTGCACCCACTCTTGCGACGGCCGAGGATCTTGGCCTGACGGTTGACGAGTTTGCCGAGCAGTTCGAGGTCCTTGTAGTCGACGAACATCGGCCGCGGACGGGCACCGTCGATGAAGATCGGGTCGCGCCGCTTCACCTTCGCGCGGGGCTTCGCCTTCTTGCGGGCTGTCTTCGCGAACTTGCCACGGGCGGGAGGAGGGCTCATCGGCGTGCTTTCGGCTTTCTGTTGACTGAGGATTTCGCAGGGGGCGGTACGGGATCAAGCATAGAGCATAACACGTCACGGGAGCCGGGTCGTGAGGGACACCGGCTCCCGTGAAGGATTGCGGGCATCAGCGGTAAGCCAGCCTGACTTTTCCGGGCGGTAAACCTGGCTTTCGACTTCCTGGGTTTCGACTCCCTGGCTTTCTTCTTCCTGGCCTTCGTCTTGCTGGCTTTCGCCTTCCTGGCTTGGCGATTTCAGGCTGCATTTTCAGGCTGCAGTTTCAGGCTTCAGTAGCGGTCGCCGCCGCCACCGTAGCCGCCACGGCCGCCACCGCCACCGTAACCG
>Ga0214917_10001965_pt1 | contig 25750 bp, 25 predicted proteins | sample LL_1208_BB_MetaG_FD_177983 | JGI IMG/M metagenome (GOLD analysis project Ga0214917, IMG submission 177983) | Freshwater microbial communities from Lake Lanier, Atlanta, Georgia, United States - LL_1208_BB | ecosystem: Environmental > Aquatic > Freshwater > Lake | place: USA: Georgia | collected...
CGAGCGTGCCGCTGACGGCGGCGTCGGCGAGAACGTAGTGCCAGGGCACGAACACGCCGTCCCGCCAGGCACGGTTCAGGACGTTGAGCAACTGCTGGTCGAGCGACCGCGGGTTCGAGTTCTCGTCGCTGAACCGCAGGTAGGCGACCGCCAGGGCGATCCAGACGTGCGGCGTATCACCGGGACGGAAGACGTCCGTGTGCAGTTGCCGGAACCGCCGCTCGAAGTCGTCGGCCATCGCCGCGATCGTGGCGGGGTCAGCTGCCGGCACGGCGGCCGTTCCCGCGAGGTCGGGCCAGAGCCGGGCCTGAACCTCGAGGTAGGTGCGAGCCAGGTCGAGTAGCCCCTGCCGTTCGGGCATGCCGAAGTCGGCGCTTCGGACCCGCCCACGTCGGCTGGGGGCCGGGGCGCTGCTGCTGGCACCGGAGGACTGGGGGGCAGGGAAGTAGGAAGAAACACTGCCGGCGAGGCCGGCGTCATCGTTGAAACGAAGCATGGGAAAAACCTCGGAGGCGATGGATTGCCTCCGGGCCGGAGCAGGGGGGCGGGCTCGAGCCCACCCCGTCAGCTGCCGCCGCGTTTACGCCGAGACGCCGATCGCGCCCGCACCGCATCCCCGTCGAACCAGATCTGGAACGGGAAGGGGTACGGGCAGAGACCGGCGGATTTCTCGGGCGTTTTGCGAAGGTGCTGCCTCATCAGGGAACGCACGTCGCGGGTCGCCCCGATTCTTTAAGACGAAGGCCCGGCATTCTTTAAGAACGCCGGGCTTTTTCGTTTCTTGGGCGAGTAGCGACGGATTCGTGCCGCAGTCGCAGCCACTTTACACGTAGTCGTGTAATCGTGTAGCGTGTCCGCATGGCTAAGAAACGCTCCGCTGATGCTGCCGGGTGCTGCAAGCCTCGGACGCTCCAAGAACGGCCGCTCATGTCACCCATTCAGGCGGGCGGACTGGCGGCGGTTTTCAAGGTGCTGGCCAACGACACTCGGCTCCGGCTCCTGCACGCGCTCGTGCGGGCCGACGAGTTGTGTGTAACGGAACTGGCCGACGAGGTCGGCATGAAGCCGCAGGCGGTTTCCAACCAACTTCAACGACTCAGCAGTCTCGGGATCATCGAGGCCCGCCGAGCCGGAGTGAATGTCCACTATCGGGTCGTAGACCTGTGCGTCCGAAGCTTGCTCGATCAGGGGTTGTGCCTGACCGAAGAGGCGACGAGACGCAATCAACTTTGATGATGGAACAGCCAATGCTGTCACGGCTTTTGGGTGCGGAAGCGTTCGGTACGTTTTGCCTCGTGTTCGCTGGAACCGGGGCAGTGGTCGTCAACGAGGTGACGGGAGGCGGTGTCACGCACGTAGGTGTGGCGCTGACGTTCGGATTCGTCGTGATGGCGATGATTTACGCCCTTCGGATCGTGTCCGGATGCCATATCAATCCGGCCGTGACTCTCGGGCTTTGTGCTGCCGGTCGGTTTGACCGGTGTCTGGTGCTGCCGTACATCGGTAGCCAGTGCGTCGGAGGCTTTTTAGCCAGCGGCACGCTACGAATGCTGTTTCCGGATAGTCGCACCCTCGGGGTGACCATTCCCGCAGGCAGTGATCTCCAGTCGCTCATGCTCGAATTCCTGCTGACCATGATCCTCATGTTCGTGATTCTGAGTGTGTCCGCCAGTGGTGGTGATCAAAAACTTCTGGGCGGCATCGTCATCGGCGGAGTGATTGGCTTGGAAGCCCTGTTTGCCGGGCCGATCAGCGGGGCGTCGATGAACCCGGCTCGTTCGCTGGCTCCGGCAGTCGTCTCGATGCACCTCGATCAGGTGTGGATCTATATCGTCGCCCCGCTTGCCGGGGCGTTGGTGGCCGGGCCGCTATGGCACTTCATTTGCTCGCCACCGTGCGGTGCTCCGGGCGAAAAGGGGCGATGTTCATGAAGACCATTTTGTTCGTCTGCGTGGAAAACTCGAATCGAAGCCAGATGGCCGAAGCCTTCGCCCGAATGCACGGCGGAGGCAGGGTCGAGGCCATAAGTGCTGGTTCACGGCCATCGGGACGCATCAACCCCAAGGCAATCGAGGCAATGAAGGAGTTGGGGTACGAACTGACCACGCACACCTCGAAGGGATTGGAAGACTTCAACGGCAGGGCGGTGGATGTGGCCGTCACGATGGGGTGTGGTGACGAATGTCCGCTCGTGCTCGCCGCCCGGCGGGAGGATTGGCAGATCCCCGATCCCCGAGAGATGTCGCCCGAGGAGTTTCGGGGCGTGAGGGATCTGATTGAGAAAAAGGTGCTGGCGTTACTCGGTTCCCTAGGTGGCTCTTGCTGAAAGGTCGTCGATGAAAGTTGCAGAGTTTCGGGCGATTCTGTCCGCCCATCCTGAGACGAAGATGCACTGGATGCTCCCAGACAAGTCGTTCGTTCCGGACCACTACCACATCACTGAAGTTGGTCGGGTTCAAAAGAATTTCATCGACTGCGGCGGCACGATCCGATCTCTGGCCTCATGCCTGCTCCAGACCTGGGTGGCCGACGACAAAGACCATCGGCTTCAGACCACGAAGCTTGCAAAAATCATGGAGGTCGCCGGGGCGGTGCTGAAGAGCGACGATCTGCCGGTCGAAGTCGAGTACGAGGAAGGGACGATCTCGCAGTACCCGGTTGGCGGTGTCGAAGTCTCGCCCGCCGGGCTGTTGTTTTATCTCGGCACCAAGCACACGGCCTGCCTTGCTCCGGAGAAGTGCGGGGTGGATGGCGGCGGATGCTGTTGAGGCTGGTGGCGAATGAGGTTCGCCTGATACCGAAGATTTTTCGGTCCGAAAAATTCAGGCCATCATCGCAGTAGTAGATGGGCAATATCCGGCTCCCAGCCCTCTACCCCAGCCCGGAAAAGTTCTAACCAGCTTCTGAACACTCGACGGTTGTTCCCTGATGAGTCTGCTCCAACCCGGAGTTGGAGTCATCCGTGCGGTTGTTCCCGGTTCCCTCGCCTGCGGAGGAACCGGGGGCAACCGCACGGCGCCCGGCAATAAGCCGGGGCTGAGCCGGCGGATCGGCCGCTTGCCCCACCGGCTTTCCTCGACCTCGAGGCCGACGAAGATGCCCAGCCGGAGGACCAGTTGGCGAATCCTCGGGTTGGCGGCTTGGTCCTTCGTGAGCGTTGCCAGGTCGTCGATCATCACCATGAGGGCGTCGTCCTTCTCGGTGGCCATCCGCCGCTCGGCGGTCCCGAGGTTGCTCTCGAGTTCGGCAAGCCGCTCCCGGCCGGACTCTTTTCTGGGCCGCCCCTGAAAAGATTCCTGGCACCTTTTCGATTTCGCACACCTTCAGCTACGCAGCCGTTCGTAGATTGCGCGTGGCGCCAGGATGTCGATGCCACGAAACGCCGCCAAGGGCAGCAGTTCGTGATCGCCCGTCACGATGCATTCCGCGGATCCGGAGATCGCGGTGCCCAGCACAGGCAGGTCGTCCTTGTCCTGAACCGTACCATGAGGCACCGCCGCAGGCGTCACGATCTCACTGTTCACCCTCAATGTGGTGACGACGGCATCTGCCTGTCGCTTGGTCGCCTTGAACTTTCCCCGGTGACGTTTCGCCACCTCGGCCAGGATATGTTCTGAGAGAACGACCACGTGATCCCGATAGACGAGGGTCACGAGTGCCTGACAAAGCCCATGCGTGGCGATGGCCGCCAGCAGCACGTTCGTGTCGAGCACGACCCTCACGAGACGGCCTGGAAGGCATCTTCGTCGGTAATGAAGCCCTGCGCTTCCGCGAGCGGAACGGTCATCTTCCGCAAGGCGGCCATCTGCTCAGCGGCGATGTATCGCAGCAAGGACTCCCGCACGACCTCGCTCGATGGTCGATGCTGTCGCCGGCTCAGGGCCTCGAGTTGCCGTTTGAGTTCGGTCGGGAGGCGGACGTTCAATGTGGTCGCCGTGCGTTACTTCGTAACGCATTTGCCGTTGGGAGGCAAAGATCGCATCGACGTCGTCGTGTGGCACTTCCGCAGACGTCCGCCCCATCCTTCCGCCGTTCGAGGCCCTCCTGGCAGTGCGAATCCGCTGTTTCTACCGTGAGTTTCGAGGCTCGGGTACACGATCCTCGGCGACGTGAAGGCCGAGGTGACGGAGGGCTATGCCATGCCCATCCCGCCCGGCACGCAGCACGGCTACTCGAACATCGGCACCCTTACGCACCATGTACCGTTCATCTTCGGATCGCTTACGCTCGGCGGCAGGGGTGTGTTTCTCGTTGTCGATTCCCGGCCCAGGGTGGCGGCCGATCTCACGGTGTCGCCCGTGACCGCGGCCGAACTCAACGGCGGCATTCCGATCGGCCTACCGGCTACGATCGCCGCACGCGGCGGCGAGCTGCTCGTGCTGCTCGACGCGACGCTCGAGGAGGGGCAGGGCTAACCAAAGTTAGGCACTTCGGAACCATTTTTCGGATGTGTGGGCGGTCCATCGATCGCAAGTGCTGGCGCGACAACGCGCGGCTCCGCGAACGGCCGTGTAGTGAAGACCTTGTCCTCGAGTGTTCACTTTCGCATGAGCGATCTTCGAAGCATCCGAGCGACGGAGTGCTTCGATGTTCCTGCGGCGTTGTGAACGACGAAAGAGCGGGAAGCGTCACACCTCTGGGGCGCTCGTCGAGTCGTATCGCAATCGACGGGCTGCTCACGAAGCTCCTGCCCGAGGGCCACGAGGACGTGTCCTGGTGGGCCGTGGCGCCGATCCGGGCGATCGCACGGTTCTGCGAGCCGTCGAGTGAACTGCACATCGAAGAGAAGTGGTGTCGCCGTACGGCGCCGGAAGATCCCTGGGGCGTGCCTCCCGAAAAAGTGCATACCGATCGACTCTACGCCGCGCTCAACCGGCTCCTGCCCCACAAGGAGGCGATCGAGTCGCACCTGAAGCATCGGTTCGGCGATGCGCCACGCACACTTCTCTATGAGTGCGCCCGCATGAACAGCAGATCAAAAGCGGCGACATCGTCCTGCCGGCGGAGTCTGCAGGCGGCATTCGCACCACGGTGCGACTGCGGCACGTGACCGAGCCGGAGGCCGAGCAGAAGACCCTGCTGCAGCGGCTCGGATTGCAGCTACCCAGGCGGCTCAAGCGGATCAATCAGTCCGCGCAAATGGAGTGAAGACTTTGACCTCGAAATCGCGAGAATCCCGGGCTCGACGCTCCCAAGTGCGTAACTGGGGTTACCAGCAGCCAGAGCGAAATGTCCGGTTCGTCAGCCACGCAAAAACAGCCTTCGGAGGACGCGTCCCTTACTCTTCAAGCCGGCGTTTCTAGTGTTCCCTCGACCGAGTCGTCTCGCCTGTTGAGCCGACGGGTCGTCTTTCCTTCGAGAGGTACCTGACCCATGAAGAGTCTTCTTGTGATTCGTGCCATCGCGATGATGGCGCTGATTGGGGTCAGCATGGCTGCGACCACTGTACGTGCGGAACCGGGCAGCGAGCGGGCGGCAGGAACCCCGGGCGCGACCAAAGACGTGGTCGCCACGGCGGTTGAGGCCGGCCATTTCAAGACGCTTGCCAAGGCGCTCGAAGCGGCTGGGCTTGTCGAAACGCTGAAGGGCAAGGGACCGTTCACGGTGTTTGCCCCGTCCGACGAGGCGTTTGCAAAACTGCCGTCGGGGACACTGGACAACCTGCTCAAGCCGGAGAACAGGGAAAAGTTGAAGGCGATTCTGCTGATGCACGTGGTGCCAGGGCATCTCGTCATCGCCGATGTGAAGAAGATCAAGGAGGCCAAGGCGGTCGGTGGGGCGAGCCTCCAGGTGACGCACAGTCTCCTGACGGGCGTGCACATCGGCACCCCGAAGGAGATGGTTCATGTCGAGAACTCGGACATCCACGCCTCGAACGGTGTCATTCACGTCATCGACAAGGTGATCTTGCCGTAGTAGCCGCCCGTCACCGCGACGGAAGCCGAAAGCGCTCACGCACGCCCTGTGCGAAAGGAGCCTGTCGAACGGGGCATGTGTGAGCGCGGGCGACGAGACAGCCGATTTGCTGGTCCAGAACGGAAGGTATTCGGCTAACACGGGGAGGGACTCCACGCGGTCGCCGGCATTTCATCGGCGCGCACGCCATGAACCAAGTGGTGTTCATGAATTCCCGCCCCACGGGCCGGTACGAGGCGAGAGAGCGACTCGACGCCGTGATCGCCGAGGGTGGCGTGCAGTTCTACGGCAATGCCGAGAACTGTACCGCCGTCTGCCCGAAGAATATCCCGCTGACGGACTCGTGGGGACGCATCGGGCGGGCCACAACCATGCACATGATCAAGAAGCTGTTCGGTGGCTGAAAACGTCTGCGCCAATGAACTCGGTGCCACCTCCATGGCTCATGGGTATGCCCAGATCCGGCGGGGGGCGCCCAAGCTGTCGACGACGTATGGTGGCGGGGAACCGCCCACGATCAACGGGGGGCATGGGCAACAAGGTGCATCGACTGCCGATTTTCCACTTGGTCTGGCTGAAAAGGTGCCGCGATTGGCGAGCTAGCCGAGGGCGTTCGCGACAACCCACTGGTTTTTTGCCTGCGCCTGAAGATCGCCGCCTATACGTGAGCTTCCGCCGGCTGCTCGGTCCGCTCCAGCGGGCGACGCTCCATCGGCTGTCCGCACGCGTGCAGCATGACAGCAGCCAGATCTCGCCGTTCTTCTGGACCAACGGCAAGCTGCCAACCTGCCCCGGAATGGGAGGCGCTCGGCCCGCCGCCCGACCGGCACGGCGCTCCGCTGCGGCTACGGGTCGAGAACCAGCTCGGCTACAAGATGGTGAAGTGGATCAAGAGCATCGAAGTCGTGAGTTCCGACGCTGCGCTCGGCAAGGGATACGGCGGCAAGAACGAGGACGACGAGTACTACCCCGTGGTGGCCGACAGGTGAGTGGCCGAAACATCGGATGTCGCAGGTAAATCCAGTGATGCCGTGGGGCTCGATGTGGGCTGCCACCAGCTGCTTCCACGCCGGGTCGCCGGTGCAGATTTGTTGCCGCACGTCCACGGAGGAGTAGGTGCGGTATGGCGAACGGTCCTCCAGACGTGTCAGCGGCTCCGGTTCAGGTATCGCTTGAGCGCCACGGCGTTGTTGCGATCCTCGTCGTGTGCCGCGTAGACGAGCGTGACGGTGCCGTGGCGGGACTTCGTGCGCAGATCGGACACCAGGCCGCGTTGCTCCTTCAGTTCGGCCCAGTACCGTCGCTGAAACGCCAGCCAGCGATCCGGGTCATGGCCGAACCATTTCCGCAGCCGTGGACTGGGCGCGATGTCGCGGAGCCACAGGGCGAGGCGTGCCTTTTTCATGGTCAGGCCACGAGGCCAGAGCCGATCGACGAGGACGCGGCACCCGTCGGCAGCGGCCGGTTTTTCAGAGGCGCGTTTGAGCTTGACCATCGGGGTGCATCCTGGTGGCAGAGGACATTCGATGCTCGGCTGTGCACGGCTCGCAGGCAACGGATAGGTCGATCCGTCGTGCATCGGCGAGCAGTTCCGGGCAGGTCACTTCCTCGAGACGCCGACCGGGTCTGGCCGAGTGGCCAGAGTGTCGAGACGCCCGGACGGAGAGGCAGTCGCGCTGCCGGCGGGCCGGGGCATCGGCACGCGCCGAGCGGCCTATGGTTTCGACGGGACGTCCGTCGGCCCGTTCCGCACTGGAGATGCCATGAGTACCCTGCGATTCGACGTTTTCATCATGTGCTTGGTCGCCGTTGCGGCCATTATCGCGCTCGTGTATGGATTCATGCTCGCAATCCCCCGAAATGACGACGAACACACCCACGATTCGCTGAGCGCGCCCCAGTTCTGGAAGACGCGGTTGCTTCGCACCCTCGTGAGACTCAAGCATCGCTTCTCGCGATAGGCCGACGTTCCTCGAATCCCCATCGGACGTGCCCCCACGATCGGTCGTGGCCGAGGTAGGCCCGCTGTCGCATAGACGTTACTTGCCAGGATGAATCCCAAGGTGACGTGGAGTGTGCCGGTGGGGGCATACACCGTCACGAAATCAAGCGTGACGATGAGCAGGCCTCGCGTGACGGCCTTGACGATAGACCGTCGAAGAACGGCTGTACGTTTGGTGCCTTGCGACCTCCCTGCATGCATCCCGGCACGTTTCGCAGGCAGCGGCACATTTTCACCTGCACCTGCCAGTGAGTGACCTTGCCCTCGTCGACAAGGCTCGGGAGTCGGGACAAGAACGTGGCCTATTCTTCGCATGCGTCTCCGCGAAAGCCGGGGGTGCCACCGGGACACGTATCTCGGAAGAAGCCCCAGCGGAGTGCCATGGGGGCCATTTGCACGAAGTGTCTCTGTTCAGAGCCGCGCGAATCGCCCGTTCCTCGCGAGCACGCGAGTACGCGTCCCCGACATAGCCTTACGGCCGTCCGCCATTCCATGCGACACGCCAGGCGACAGTTCGGCCTGTACGGCTTCGCCTGCACGCCGATGAGTTGCCAGAGACGTTCGCGGCTCCATGAGCCTGGGCTGTCGCTCGTCTCGCACGCCCTCTCCCCCCAGACTTCCCATGTGCGGCCGGGGGCACACGTGCGAGAACTCGTCGCGCTGCAATGGGGGAGGTTGTCGAAACTGCTGCGGCCGTTCCATCCGGGGTTGAGGTGGACCCGTTCTTTGGACAGTCCGCGGCGCCGTATGCGGTGGAGCGCCACTGGGCGTGTGGCCCGCGAGGCCCATTCCAAGGGTCTCCCGCGGCCACGGGGCGGTTTACGGGTTGCGTTCCTGTTGTTGTTCCTTCGTTCCGAGCCCGTCTCAACGGAGGTGTGACCGCGAACCTTTTTGTCCCGTCAGCCCTCTTTGGAGACCTCGGCTGGTGTGCGGTAGGCAAGGGCTTGGTGAAGCCGCTCGACGAGCACGTTGTCGAGAGCTCGGCCGCGACCATCCATCGAGATGGCCACGCCGCTCCTCTCTCATCGGCTCGTGAAGGCCACCGACGGGAACTGAGCGCCGTGATCCGTGCTGTGGATTTCGGGCCGCGATTGCGACAGCGACATGTCGAGTGCCTCGACGCAGAAGTCGGCGGTGAGCGTGTGGGCAATCGCCACGACAGCACGTTGCGGCTGTCGAGATCCATGACCGCCGTCAGGTAGGGGAAGCCATGCTGCAGCGGGACGGCTACGAGCCGATCCTCACGAAGGACCGTTGGTGCCTGCTCGAACGGCCGGAGAACCTCACGAAGCATCAGGAGGTCAGGCTCGAGGAGATCCTGCAGTACAACCTTCAAGAGCGTCCGGGCGCATCTGCTCCGCGAGGACTTGCAGCGGTTCTGTGAGTACAGGAGCCCCGAGTGGGCCATGAAGTTCCTCGACGCCTGGTGCACCCGCACCATGCGTGGCCGGATCGGACCGATGAAGAAGATCGCCAAGAGCCTGCGGCGTCATCGCCGCGCATCCCCACGTGACGCAGACGGGGGATGCCATCCGCGGAGCACCGATCGTCTGCAGACTCGGCAACTTCGAGTTCGGCCACTCCACCGGCGATCCCTCGGAGTGGACCTGCTGACGTCAAGCCGTGCGGGGCATTCGGCCGTCGACGAGCACCTCGATGGCCCCGGTTTCGACCCGATAGAGCCACCCGTGGATCCGAGGCCGCTCACCCTTCGCGTGCATGTTACGGATGAGGGCCAGGTTTCTGAGATGCTTGATCTGGAGCTTCACGTTTTCCTCGGTGAGCACGGCGAGTTTTTCCTCCCGCGTCAGGTTGCGCTCGCGGGCGATCCGGTCGGCCGCCTCCTTGGCTCCCGTCGCGATGCAGAGCCAGTCGGCGATGTAGTTTTCGTGGACGCCGTCCTCGATGGCGGCGATGCCGCCGCAGCGGGTGTGGCCGCAGACGATGATGTCTTCGATCTTCAGGTGCACGACGCCGTACTCGAGGATCGCGCTCACGTTCACGTCGTTGAAGGCCACGATGTTGGCGACGTTGCGGTGGACGAACATCGTGCCGGGCTTGGAGCCGGTCATCTGGTGCTCGCTGACCCGGGAGTCGGAACAGCCGATCCAGAGCACCTTCGGCGACTGGCGGTCGGCGATGGCATGGTAGTAGTCCGCATTGGGCCGAAACTCGTTCGACACGAACTGGTCGTTGCCCTGCAGCAGGTCGTCGATCATACGATTGTCCTTTCGTGGCCAGGTGCCGGCGTATGGGACGGTATAGTACCCGTTCTCCTCCTCCATCGCTGGCAGCCACCGGATGCAGTCGTCCACCTTCGTCGAACAACTCGTCGCCCTCTCCGGAATCCGGGATGGCGACACGAGCCGATCCCTCTTCGCCGCGGTGGTGGCGATCGCCCTGTTCCTCGTCACCGCTCCCCGCGAGCGACGCGGGCTCGCCCGCGGACCGGCGCTGCTGCTCGGGCTGGCTCTCCTGCCGCTCGCGGCGGCGATGCTGTTTCCCGAGGAAGCCGCCGCCGGGGAAGCAGCCGCGCTTGCCTCGCGGTTATTCTCGCTCGCCTCCCTGTTTCAGGCGATCGTGCTACTGACGCTGGTGAGCGTGTGGGAGCGACTGGTGCGGCCGCCATCGACGATCCTGCTCGACGTGCTCCGCTGGTTCGCGGCCGCGGCGGCGGTGGCCATCATCCTCGGCGAGGCCGGCGTCGAGCCCGGCACCCTCTTCGCGGGCTCCGCCGTGGTGACGGCCGCGGTCGGCTTCGCGCTTCGCGACACACTCGGCAACGTGTTCTCCGGCCTCGCGCTCCAGTCCGAGCGGCCCTTCGAAATCGGCGACTGGATCCAGTACGACGACAACTCGGCCCACATCGGTCGGGTGGTGGAGGTCAACTGGCGAGCGACCCGCGTGATCACGCTCGACGAGGCATTCGTCGTGATCCCCAACGGCCAGCTCGGTCTCGCATCGATTCGCAACTTCAGCAAGCCCGATCCCTGGTCGCGGCGGTCGCTCTTCGTGACGACACCCTACGCCGTGTCGCCGCAGCGGGTGCAGGAGATCATCCTCGAGGCGATCCGCGGCAGCTTCGGCGTGCTCGACCACCCCTCGCCGTCGGTCGTCACCAATGCGTTCACAGACCGCGGCGTCGAGCACTGGGTGCGGCTGTTCACGACGGAGTTCGACAAGCGGGATCGGGTGGACGGCATGGCCCGCGACCGCATCTGGTTCGCGCTGGCCCGACATGGCATCGAGATCCCGGTCGCCACCCAGCAGGTGAGGCTGTCGCGGCTGCCCACGCCCGAGTCCGAGTCGCCGGATGCGGCGGCCGACCGCCGGGACGCGATCCTCCGGCGGGTCGGGCTGCTCACCCTCCTCGACGAGACCTCGCGCCGGCGGCTTGCCGCCTCGGCTCGCGAGCAGACATTCGCCGCCGGTGAGCCGATCATCCGCCAGGGAGCCCCTGGCTCCAGCCTGTTCGTGATCGAGGAGGGGCGGGTGGCGGTGCGCGTGGACGGCGACACTCGGCCTGCCACACATCTGGCAGAGCTCGGTCCGGGCGAGTTCTTCGGTGAGATGTCGCTGCTGACCGGCGAGCCCCGGTCGGCCACGGTCACGGCACTGGTGGAGACGAGGCTGCTCACGATCGACAAGGAGATCTTCCGCCCGTGCCTCGAGGCGGAGCCGCGGCTGGCCGAGGCACTGGAGCGATTCCTCGTCGATCGCAAGGCAACGCAGCCGATCGCGATCTCCAGCGATCCGTCGCCGCTCCGCGAACGCGACCTGCTCCGCCGGATCCGGGAATTCTTCGCGATCTGAGGACGTTCGGCCTGCCTGAAACCGGGGCCGGGGCAGGGAACGCCTGCCTTCCCCGCTGCGGTGCCGATTCTGTCGCGGTTGGCCAGGCCCTCTCGGAGTCCGTCCTCAGGGAGTCGCTCAGAGGCTGTGGATATCGATCGCGGGCGGGATGGATTCACCGGCCGGTCTTGGCGACGATGTCGGCGGCCTTGGCGACCGCGAGAACTCCGATGTCGTCCGGTGGCCCCGAACTCAATCCATGGCGAACCCCGGCTCACCTCGGTGCGAACGACTCGGCGAATCTCGTCCACGCCGTCAGCCAGATTGATCTGGGCGACCAGGCCCTTTTCCACGGCCCGCTGGAGTGCACGGCAGGGCACGAGTAGGGGAAGCGTCAAACGAAAAACAGCCGGCTTCGCCGGCCGTGGAGATGCCCCCCCTCCCAGGTGATTTTCGCCCGGGCTTTTGCGGAAGTGAATGACCATGGAGCCACCAGACGGTCGTACTTCAACGATCGGGTTCGTGGGGTATCCTGTTCCAGGTAACCATGTGCGGCATCGCCGGCATCCTCGTGAACGACGGTCGGGCGGTCGAAAAGGCCGTGCGGTCGATGATGCGCGTGATGATCCACCGCGGGCCCGACGACGAGGGCTATGAGCAGTTTCCGCTCGCGGGAGAGGGGGCCTGCGGGTTCGGGTTTCGGCGGCTTGCGATTCTCGATCTTTCGCCCGCCGGCCATCAGCCGATGGTGAACGCCGCCACCGGCGACGCCCTCATCTTCAACGGCGAAATCTACAACTACGTCGAGCTGCGGCAGCGGCTCGAGGCCCACGGCTGTTCGTTCCGCTCGACGGGCGACACGGAGGTGCTGCTCCAGGCCCTCGGCACCTGGGGGGAGCAGACGCTCGGCGAGCTCGACGGCATGTTCGCGTTCGCCTTCTACCATGCGGCCAGCCGCCGCGTGCTCGTGGCCCGCGATCCGCTCGGCATCAAGCCGCTCTATCTGGCCCGCGTGCCGGGGGCGGTCGTCTTTGCCAGCGAAGTCCGCACGGTGCTGGCCTCGGGACTCGTGTCCTCCGAACTCGATCCCGCGGGCATCGCCGGCTGCCTCGCGTATGGAGCGCCGCAGGATCCGCTCACGGTCCACCGCGCGATCCGGTCGCTGCCGAGCGGCTCGTGCGAGTGGCTCGATGTCGCGTCGCTCGCGGGCCGGCCTCCGGCGATCCGCCGCTACTGGCAATTTCCGGCGCTCGAGCGGGCGGCGGCCGAGCCCGACCTCGTGGCAGCCATCCGAGCCGACCTCGTTGATTCGGTCCGCCGGCAGTGCGCGAGCGACGTGCCGCTGGGCGTGTTTCTTTCCGGCGGCATCGACAGCGGCACGATGGCGGCGCTGGCGCGACAGACGCAGGGGGAGGTGTCGAGCTTTGCGGTCGGCTACGAGGTGCCGGGCTCGCACGATGAGACACAGGCCGCCGCCGAGACGGCGTTCGCCGTGGGTACGCGGCACTTCCAAACGATCGTGGACGACGACTGGTCGATGCTTCAGTGGTACGAATGGCTGAAGGCGGCCGACCGCCCGAGCATCGACGGCCTCAACACCTACATCGTGAGCGGCGTCGTCAAGGACCACGAGATCACGGTGGCCCTCTCCGGCCTCGGTGCCGACGAGCTGTTCGGCGGTTATCCGACGTTTCAGCGGGTGCCGCGGGTGAGGCTGGCGCTCGCGGCCGTCGCCTGGCTGCCGCGGTCGCTCCGGCGGGGGGTGGCAGCGCGGCTGCTCGGCCGGCTGCCGGCCGACAAGCGGGCCAAGGCGATCGACCTCGCTGCGAGCAGCGCCTCGCCGATCGAACTCACGGCCCTCTCGCGCCGCACCCAGAGCGATGCGGTGCTCAACACGCTCGGCTTCGACGCCCGCCGCCTGGGGCTCGCGCCCTCCTATCTGCCGGCGGAGGCGATCGCGCAGCTCGAGGCCCGGTCGGGCGATGCGTTTTCGGCCGTGTCGCGGGCGGAGCTGAGCCTCTACATGGGCAACACGCTCCTGCGGGATTCCGACACCAACAGCATGGCCCACTCGCTCGAGATCCGGGTGCCGTTCCTCGGGCAGCGGCTGGTGGATCGCGTGTCGAGGCTGCCGGGCCGAGTGCGGTCGCCCCGCGGGGGGCAGCCGAAGCATCTGCTGCGGAAGGCGGTGGCCGACCTGTTGCCGGAGGGCGTGTTCACGCGACCGAAGTCAGGCTTCTCGCTACCGTTCGGCGACTGGATGTTCGGGCCGCTGCGGGATCAGTGCGAGGCGGCGATGGGGTCGCTGGCGGCCTGCCCGCTGTTCGACGCGGCGGTGGTGCGGAAGATGTGGGCGGATTACGACGCCCGCCGGAAGCAGATCCACTGGTCGCGGCCGCTGTCACTGGTGGTGCTGGGAAGCTACCTCGGCAAGCTCGGCCGGTGAAGCCGTGACTCCCCCCATGGGAGCCGCAGATTGGTAATCTGCGGGTTCTGGTGCAGGGCTGCGCTGGCATACGGATGCTCCGCGGTGTCAGGTTTTTCGCATGAACGCCTGGGATGTATGTCTGACGCACGATCCGGTGTATGGCGGCATCTACCGCTCGGTGTGCAACTTCGCGCGGGCGCTCGAGGCGCGGATCCTGTCGTTCGACGATGGGCGGGCGGATCGGTCGGGGCTGCATGACGAGCGGCCGACGGTGCGGATTGCCTGCCGGCCGCGGGCGTTGAACCGGGGCTGCCATGTCGTCACACCGGCGATGAGTGCCGAGGCGGCGGGGCACGTCGCGGACGCCGAACTGCTCGTCGTGCATTCGCTGTTTCGCGGCCATGCGCCCTGGGCGGCCCGGTGGGCGCGGCAGCACGGTCGGCCGTATTGGGCGGCGCCCGACGGCTGCCTCGATCCCTGGGCCCTGCGGCGGCACTCGCTCGCCAAGCGGCTCTGGCTGGCCCGCTACGGCCGTGAATTTTTCAGCGGGGCCACCACGATCTGCGCCACCGCCCGGGAGCAGCAGAAGGCGGCGGCGATCATCGGCGACGGCCGGTCGGTCGTGATTCACTGGCCGGTGCCGCTGCCGAGCCTCACGGAGCGGGCGGCGAGGCGGCAGGCGTTCCGGGCTTCGCGAGGCATCCCCGAATCGGCCCGGGTGCTGCTCTTCGCGGGGCGGCTGCATCCGATGAAGCGGCCGCGGGAAACCGTCGAGGCGTTCGTGCAGGCGGGGGCCGCCGATGCCCATCTCGTCGTCGCCGGCATGGAAGAGGGCGTCACGCGGGCGGAGCTGGAGTCGCGGGCGGCCGGGCTGGGCGCGGCAGGCCGCGTGCATGTCGTCGGGCCGCTGGCGGGGGAGCGGCTGGCGGAGGCGTATTGCGGCAGCGACGGCTTCGTCTCGCTCTCGCATCGCGAGAACTTCGGCTACAGCTTCGCCGAGGCGCTCGGGTATGGGCTGCCGGCGATCGTGTCGCCGGGGCACGACCTCGCCCACGAGCTGGTCGGGCCGCGTGGGGATTTTTCGTGCGGCTGGCTGGTGAGCGACGATGCGGCTGCGGGAGCCGTGGCAGCGATCCGAGGCTGGGCCGGGGTTCCGGCAGCGCAGCTGACCGCGATGGGGGCGGCGGGCCGGGCGTGGGTGAGCGAGGAACTGGCCTTCGAGCGGTTCCGCGACCGGCTGCATGGGCTTTAGGCTTCGAACTTTAGGCCTCAAAGAGGAACGAGTGCCATGCGGCGGTGGCCTGGGCGTGGAAGGCGGCGTAGTCGAACGGCGGCTCCCGGCCGGGGATGAGCCGGTCGGTGATCAGCCGGGCGAGTTCCCGCGGATCGTCGCTCGACGGGATCGCGGGGCCGAGCTTGTTGCTCCATGCGGTCGAGACGACCGGCACACCGCGGGCGATCGCGTCGAGCAGCTTCACCTGGAATCCGCTGCCCGTGCGTGTGGGGTTCACGGCCACGGCCGTGCGGGCGAAGGCGGCGTCGAGTTCCGCGGGGGCGAGCAGGCCCACGAACGTCACGCGTTCGTGGCCGCGACAGAGCGGTGGGGCGAGGCCCCGCGGGTCGAGCCCCGCGATCGTGAGGCGGGCGTCCGCCCGCACGTCGGGCCACACGTCGCGCACAAACCACTCGAGGCTCGTCACGTTGGGCTGATAGGTGAGGTTCGTCGTGATCAGCACGGTGCCGGGCTTCGCGTGGGAGCGGTCGAGCGGCTTGGGCCGCATGAGCGGCGGGAGATAGACGGTGTCGCTGCGGCCGCCGAGGCGGTCGAGCGGGGCCACGTCGGCCCGTGAGATCGCACCCACGCGGGCCGCGGTGGCGAGCGCCCGCCGGCACACTCGCCGCACCTTCGGCCGATCGATCGCGCAGGCCAGCTTCCGCACGAGTGCGTCGGTATCGGGCCAGATCCCGGCCAGCCACGGCCCGTCGTGCCGCACGATGTCGGGATCGACGTTCACCATCACGAGCCGCGCGTTGGAAGGGCAGACCTGGTCGCGGTAGGGGGCCAACGCCCAAGACGACACGGCCAGTTCCGTGGTCGGTCGAAACGATGTGCGGATCGCGTCGAGGATAGACGTGTTGGCGGGCGTCGCGATCTTCGCCATGTCGGCCGGCAGCGGCCCGAGCATGCGGGCCAAGCGGCCGCGGAGGCCGGGCGTGCGGCGTTCCTCGAGCGGATGCCAGTGGAGGCCGGCGAGCGTCGGGTCGCGCTGGAGCGATTCGTATTCGGGCCAGCGTGCGGCAGGCACCGGCACGACGACGGCGACCTGACCGTCGGGGCCCGCCCGGTCACGGAGCCAGACGAGCAACTCGTAGAGCAGCGTGCCGCCGCCGGAGCGTTGCTCGGGCAGTCCGGGGATCGCGACGAGAGTGCGGGTGGCGGGCATGGCGTGAGCGTGGCCTTACCGATAATCCTCGAACCTCGGCGGGGGGAGCGTCTTGAGGATGCGGTGGCGGTGTGAGCGGGCGAGCGGATGAAACACATCGGCCAGCAGGGCCGTCCATGGCACCGGATAGCCGCTCGCTCGACCATCCACCGGAAACCGCGCGTGGTCCCGCGGGTGCCGCGCCGGGTGGGCCTCCAATTCCGCCGCGAAGCCGTCGAGCCGCCGCGTCACCTCCGCGATCCACTGCGATGTGAACGGCGACCGCGGCCGACAAACGAAGGCCCCGTTGCCGATCAGCTGCCGGTGGTGGAGCTGGAGCCAGCGGCGGTGCCACCAGGCGGCATGCAGAAACCGGGGCCGTGGCAGCAGCTCGACCCCCAGCGATGCCACGCCCTGCGGGCCCGGCTCGCGGTAGCCGATTGCGTAGGCGTCGGGCGCCGCATCCAGCTGAGCGAATGCGGGCCGCCAGTCGGCCGTGAGCGGCTTCAGGTCCACGTAGCCGCCGCCGTGCTGGTGCATGAGATACGAGCGGAGGTAGTCGGCCTGATGCACGGCCGAGAGCCGGCCAAGCGAAGGGTGCAGCGGTGCGTCGGGCAGGATCCAGCGGTCGAGCGAGTCTTGCGTGACCAGGACGGTCTCGACGCCCACGTGCTGCCGGATCGTGCCGAGGCTCGCGGTCCGCACCGGTGGCATCGGCCCGCCGAGCCAGATCACGAACACGCGGCGGGGGATGGGGCTATGCGTCATGGATGCCCCACGGCGCGAGCCTGGGGATTGCCCTGGGGCCAAGGCGGCGGCGATCAAAAGTGACCGGATGACGAGTATCATATGGGCAGGCAAGACGCCGAGGCAGTCATGACGACCACGAGCTCGTTTCTCCGGTTCGCGGCTATCGCGGTCGCGATGCTGTTCGCCACGCCGTCCCAGGCGATCATCGTCCATCAAGACCCGGGGCGGCTCACCACGATGCCGGTTCTCTCCGGCGGCGTGAAGCCCGGCTGGCAATACATCGGCAACTACAACGGCTTCGGTGGCGTGCCGATCGGGCCGCGGCACTGGATCACGGCCACGCATGTGTCGGCGTCGTCGATGAACTTCTGGTACGACAACGCCGGCCACACGGGCTTCATCAACTACCTTGGCACCCGCGTGGCGGTGAATGGCGACCTCGCCGTCGCCCAGCTCAACGTGGGACAGCCCGACTTCACGACCTGGGCACCGGTCTGGTCGGGCACCGACAACCTGCTGCTCGGCCAGCAGGTCTACATGTATGGGTTCGGCACGCTGCGCGGTTCGGGCACCACGGGGGGCTGGGATTGGGGTGCCTACAACTTCGCCCTGTCGTACGGCACCAACCAGCTTTCCGGGCTGTCTTCGGTGGTGAACAACACACAGTTTCGCATGACGTTCACCCAGCCGACGATCTTCAACGGCCTGCCGGGCACGGAGGGTATTTTCTCGACCGGCGATTCCGGCTCGGGCATGTTCTCGTTCAACCCCTCCACGAGCCGCTGGGAGCTGATCGGCATCAACTCCGCGGTGGAGCAGGTGTCGGCGACGTCCGGCGGGCCGCTGCTGGGCGCCGCCCTCTACGACGCTCGCGGCTACTACAGCGACACGACGCTGATCACGGGCGCGAGCAACGTGCCGCTCTCGTCGTATGCGATCGCGCTGCCGTACTACGAGTCGTTCCTGTCGCCCTACATCGTGGTGGTGCCTGAGCCCAGCACGTGGGGACTGCTGGCCGCTGCGGCTGCCGTGGGACTCGTGGCCCGTCGGGGGCGTAGGCAGGTCAACCCTTGACCTGCTGTCTTTCACGTGGCCACGTCACGCCGTGACTTGCTGCCCGGATTCCCAGTCATGGCGTGACCGGGCCACTTTGGCGAGCTGCCGAGCGGTGGACATTTCATTTCCGTAAGACTTCCACTGTTTGGGGGGCAGCGCCCTTACAGTAATGGTTTCCTCGGACGGGCATCCCTCGACCGAGGGTCGCGGCGGCCCTCCAATCATGTGCGGTATCTCTGGACTCGTGGTCGCCGACCCGCGGCAGGCGCAGCCTGCGGTGCGCCGGATGATGAACTCGATGGTCCACCGCGGGCCCAGCGACGAGGGCTATGTCGAGCTGCCGCTCGGCCATGAAACACTTGAAACAACCGGTCCCGTCGTGGGCCTCGGCTTCCGCCGGCTCTCGATCCTCGATCTTTCGCCCGCGGGCCATCAGCCGATGGTCAACCCGGCCACGGGCGACTGGCTGGTCTTCAACGGCGAGATCTACAACTTCCGTAGCCTGCGGGCCGAGCTTTCCGGTGCCGGCACGATCTTCACCAGTTCCGGCGACACGGAGATCCTGCTCCACGCCCTCTCCCGCTGGCATGAGCACGCCCTGCCACGCCTCCAGGGCATGTTCGCCCTCGCCTTCTTCCACGCCGATTCCCGCCGGCTCCTCCTCGCCCGCGATCCGCTCGGCATCAAGCCGCTCTACACCGCCGCCCTGCCCGGCCGGTTCGCCTTCGCCAGCGAGATCCGCAGTTTGCTCGCCTCGGGAGTGGTTCCCGCCGACCTCGACGTATCCGGCGTCGCCAGCATGCTCGCCTACGGGGCGGTCCAATCGCCCCACACGATCTACCGCCACATCCGTTCGTTCCCCGCCGGCTGCTCACAGTGGATCGACGCGGGGGTGGTCGAGGGCTCGCCGCAGCCCGAGGTCCGCCGCTACTGGCGGTTCCCGCAGGTGCGGCCGGCGGTCGAGGCTGGGGAGGCGGCCCGCGAGGTAAGGGAGCTGATCCACGACGGCGTGCTCCGCCATCTCGTGGCCGACGTGCCCGTGGGCGTGTTCCTCTCGGCCGGCATCGACAGCACGATCGTGGCCTCGATCGCCCGCGAATACACGCCGCAGGTCACGGCGTTCACGGTCGGCTTTGGCGCGATCCACGGCGAAGACGAAATCGCCGTTGCCGCGGCCACGGCCCGCGAGCTGGGCGTGAAGCACGTCACGGTCGAACTCGACGCCGCCACGCTGCCCGCGAAGTGGCGCGACTGGCTCTCCGGCCTCGATTCACCGAGCGTTGACGGCTTCAATACGTTCGTCGTCAGCCAGGCCCTTGCGGGCGAGGGGGTGGTGGTGGGCCTCTCCGGCCTCGGGGCCGACGAGCTCTTCGGGGGCTATCCCGCGTTCGACCGGGCCCCGCGGTGGTCGCGGCTCCTCCGTTCGCTGCCGTTCATCCCACGGTCCCTGCGTTCGGCGGTGATCGCGGGTCTCGGCAGTCGTTACCGTCGGCTTGGGGCCGTCGAGAAGCTCGCCGATCTGGCCGGCGGCGATCCGAGCATTACCGGCATCACGCGGTCCCTCCGCCGTGCGCTCTCCAGCAGCCGGCTTGCCGCCCTGGGGCTCACGCCCGCCCGGGCAGGCCTCGCCACCGACTATCTCCCCGCCGGCCCCGACCGGTTCGAGCCGGGATGTGAGGGCGACGCCTTCAACGCCGTCTCGCGGTCCGAGCTCGTCCACTACATGGGCGACACGCTCCTCCGCGACACCGACGTCAACAGCATGCGGCATTCGCTCGAGGTGCGAGTGCCGTTCCTCGACCTGCCGCTGGTCGAGTATGTGTCGGCCCTGCCGGGGCGGCTCAAGTATGGCGGCGGCGAGCCCCGCAAGGAACTGCTGCGGGCCGCGTGCAGCCCGCTCTTGAGCGACGGCGTGGCGAATCGCCCGAAGACGGGCTTCTCGCTCCCGATCGGCGAGTGGATGGTAGGCCCGATGCGGGAGTCGTGCGAAGCGGCGATCGAGCGGGTGGAGGGCCTGCCGTTTCTGGAGGGGGCCGAGGTGAGAAGGCTGTGGACGCAGTTCGTGGCCGACCCGGTGGCAATCCACTGGTCGCGGCCGCTCGCGCTCGTCGTGCTGGGGGCCCACCTCACGCCGTAGCCCGCTCGGGGAGCGAGCGGACTACGGCCGAGGCCATCGTCATTCGGCAAATACGTCAGCGGCGTCGGCCGTCGTCATGACACCGCGACGAATGTGGAGAATCTGCACTTCGTCTACTCGGATCGTAAACAACACCCGGAAAATGCTGCCGCCTCGCCCGAACAGTAGCTGTCGAATCGTCGGGGCAACTGCGTCATTTTCCGGAGCCAGTCCGCAGCGTTCCGGATGGCGCGACAGGCTTTCGATCGCTGATTCGAAGCGGCTCAACCAACGGTCGGCAGTTGCGGGGGCCGAAATGGCTGCTCGAACGTAATAGTCGCGAAGATTATTCTTCGCGTTTGTCGTGACAACAACGCGATAGAGCATCACTCGGCCGGCTGCTTCAGATTCCCTGCTTGACGTTCGCGAAACTCGCGACGGAGATCGGAGACCGCCTCGTTGAGCGGCTGCATGCAGCCTGCGTCGGCGTCTTTCAGGCCGAGCAGCGTTCCCGCCACGGCTTCTTCACGGTCTCTCTGCAGAAGTCGCACGGCATGCGAGAGCAGCGCCTCACGGCTCGAAAAATGGCCACTTTCAACTTCCTGCTGCACAAACGACTCGAGCTCGTGGTCGAATTGAATCACAGGATTGCCTTTCATGTCCGGGGCCATGTGTGAACGTGCGTACATTCTAGCGAACCGGCTGCCGGCTGCAACTCGTCGCTGGGCAACGGCTTGATGGGGTGGGCTATCGGCAAATGAATGAGCCGGTCGATCGGCCTTCAGACCGTAGTCCGCTCGCGGAGCGAGCGGACTAGTGCGATCGCGAGTGTATCGAACCAGCAGGGTGGAAGTCCCTGTCGGGTCCCGGCTTGGGGCCCGTAATCGACCGGAACTGCGTCCCCGTGAGGGGAGGTGGAGAGCATCGGGAGGTGAATGACCAGTCCGCAGGATGACGAACTGGATTCGGCCTGTCGTCGCGGCGAGCCTGCTAGTCCAAGGCGAAGCCCCAGTGACGTCGAGCGGAACCCTGCCTAGTGGGTGGGCCGGCCAATGGGCCGTGTCCGACGGTACGTCCGGTTGCGAAAGCAAGCCAAACAACCGGAGCGACGGGGGGTGGTTGGAGACGGAATGGCCAGACGGTTCGGTACATGAAGCGATGAGACCTGCTGGAGACCAGACATCGTCCGGCAGGAGTCAGAGGAGCCATAGTAGCGACGAAGCCGGGTAACTCCGGTGGAGCGAAGGGTTCCAGGAAGATGGATGCGAGATGACCAGACGAGCGGAAGACCGATCGGCGACAGTGCCGCGTGCTCAACAAGCCGAAGAGATCCCCGCCATGTGGCGGTGGGTCGAACCGACCGCCTGGACCGTCCGCATGTTGACGGCTCTCACCCAGGGAGTGAAAGGAGAGAAATGGTTCCGTCTGAATGACAAGGTGTTCGCGGAGCGGAATCTGTTCGCAGCGTTCCAGAAGGTAGCGAAGAAGAAAGGCGCCGCAGGCGTGGATCACGAGACGGTGTCAGGGTTCGCGAGACGAATCCCGGAAGCACTCTGGGAACTCTCCGACACGCTGAAGGCCGGCACATACACACCCCAGGCGATCCGACGGGTGCACATCCCGAAGCCGGGCACGAACGAGACGAGACCGCTGGGGATTCCCACGGTGCGGGATCGCGTCGTGCAGACGGCTGTGGTGCACGTGATCGAACCGATCTTCGAACGCGACTTCGCGGAACACAGCTACGGGTTCCGACCCGGCCGGGGCTGCAAGGACGCTTTGCGGCGGGTGGTGAAGCTGCTCGAACAGGGCTACGTCCACGTCGTGGACGCGGACCTCAAAGGCTACTTTGACTCGATCCCGCATGACCGGCTGATGACCCGCCTGGAAGAAAAGATCGCCGACGGCCCCGTGCTGCGGCTGATCGAAAGCTTCGTCAAGGCGGACATCCTGGACGACGCAAAGCGATGGACTCCAGAGGAAGGGGCTCCGCAAGGAGCGGTCCTCAGTCCACTCCTCAGCAACGTCTATCTCGACCCGCTGGACCATCTGATGGCCCAACATGGGATCGAGATGGTGCGATACGCCGACGACTTCGTGATCCTGTGCAAGACGGCGGAAGACGCCGCCCGAGCACTGGAACTCGTCAGGCAGTGGGTGGCCGAGAACGGCCTCATGCTGCACCCGACGAAGACACGCATCGTCGATGCCCGGACGGAGCGGGTCGACTTCTTGGGGTACAGCTTCCGTGACCAGGATCACTGGCCACGGCAGAAGGCTCTCCAGAAGCTACGGACGCAATCCGTGAGAAGACACCCCGGACGAGCGGCAGGAGCCTGCAGTGCGTGGTTGCTGACGTGAATGCCATCCTGCGTGGATGGTTCGCGTACTTCCAACACAGCTCCTACCGAAACGTGTTCCATGACCAGGACCGCTGGGTGCGGGGTCGAATGCGGGGCATTCTCCGCAGGCGATCCGGCCGATGCGGACCTGGCGGTGGTTACGACAACATCAGATGGCCCAACGACTTCTTTGCCGAACTCGGGCTGTTCAGTCTGGTAGAAGCCCGGGCTGCGGTCGTTCAATCCTCACGGAGGTAAGACCATCAACCGGAGAGCCGTGTGCGGGAGACCCGCCAGCACGGTTCGGAGGGAGGGGGGCCCGACGTCAATCGGGCCTCCCTACCCCTATCGGGAGCGAGCGGACTACGGGTCGTGCGGCTCTCCCAATGCCTACCTTTCCGCCCCGTAAGCCCCTCCCTTGCAACCGCGAAAGCCGCGTGACTTGGCCCGGCTGTCCGGTCACGATACTCCTAGACTTCAAGGGGGTGGATGGCCCCGCATTCGGGTCGCTTCTAGAGTGTCGCCCGTGGAGCGAGGCTCTCGCTCCCGCGACACACTCGGCCGGGATGCCGCCTTTCGATTGCGGCTTCGGGAATCCCGGCTCATGTGCGGCATTTGCGGAATCATCAGCGGCGATCCGCGGCAAGTCGAGCCTGCCGTGCACCGTATGATGCGGCGGATGATCCACCGCGGCCCCGACGACGAGGGCTCCGTCACGCTCCCCCTTGGCGAGTCCGAGAGCGGCCCCGTCGTTGGCCTCGGCTTTCGCCGGCTCTCGATCCTCGATCTCTCGCTGGCGGGCCATCAGCCGATGGTCAATTCGTCCACGGGGGATTGGCTCGTCTTCAACGGCGAGGTCTACAACTTCCGCGGCCTGCGGGCCGAGCTCACGGGCTCGGGCGTGATCTTCCGCGGCTCGAGCGACACGGAGGTCGTGCTCCACGCCCTCTCCCGCTGGAAGGAGGCCGCCCTCCCGAAGCTCCAGGGCATGTTCGCGCTCGCGTTCTACGATTCGGTCGAGCGGCGGCTGCTCCTGGCCCGCGACCCGCTCGGCATCAAGCCGCTGTATGTGGCCCAGCTGCCCGACCGGTTCGTGTTCGCGAGCGAGATCAAAGGCCTCCGCGCGTCGGGCCTCGTGCCCTCCGACCCCGACGTCGCCGGCATCGCCGGCATGCTGGCCTATGGGGCCGTGCAGTCGCCGCGCACTGTCTTCCAGCACATCCGCTCGTTCCCCGCCGGCAGCTATCAGTGGCTCGACGCCGGCGCCGCCACGGGCCGCCCGCAGCCGGCCCCGCGCCGCTATTGGTCGTTCCCCGAGCAGCCCGTCAGGCCGCCCCCTGCAGCCGCCGCCGCGGAGGTGAGCCGCCTGCTACGCGAGGCGGTGCAGCGGCATCTCATCGCCGACGTGCCGGTGGGCGTGCTCCTCTCGGCGGGGATCGACAGCACGGTGCTCGCCGCCTACGCCCGCGAGCACTCCACTAATCTCACGGCCTTCACGGTCGGCTTTGGCTCGCTCACGCTGGACGACGAGACCGGGCAGGCCGCCGCCACGGCCGCGGCCCTTGGGATTCGTCACGTCTCGGTTCAGGTGGATCCCTCATCTCTGCCGTCGATCTGGCGCGACTGGCTCACCACGCTCGACTCCCCAAGCATCGACGGCTTCAACACCCGGATCGTGAGCCGCCGGCTGGCCCAGGAGGGCGTGATCGTGGGCCTGTCCGGCCTCGGGGCCGACGAGCTCTTTGGCGGCTATCCGAGCTTTCATCGGGCGCCGCGGTGGTCGCAGCTCGTGCGGTCATTCAAGGTTGTGCCGCCCCACATGCGGTCGGGCCTGATCGCCCAACTGGGCACGCTCGACGGCCGCATGGGCGCCTTTGAGAAACTCGCCGACCTCGTGGCCTCGGATGGCTCGGTAGCCAGCATCACGCGGGCGATGCGGCGGACGCTCTCGGATCGCCGGCTGGCAGCCCTGAAGCTCCCAGCCGCCCACGCGGGTCTCGCGGCCGACTATCTCGAGCGGCCGGGCCCGCTGCGGCATGAGCCCTCTACGAATGGCGACTCCTTCAACACGGTCTCGCGGATGGAGCTCGTCCACTACATGGGCGACACGCTTCTCCGCGACACCGACGCCAACAGCATGCAGCACGCGCTGGAGCTACGGGTGCCGTTCCTCGACCTGCCGCTGGTGAACTACGTGTCGGCGTTGCCGGGGGGCCTCAAGCAGTCGGCAGGGGGACCGCCAAAGGCCCTGCTCCGGGAGGCCTGCCAGAGCGTGCTGCCGCCAGACATCGCCAACCGCCCGAAGACGGGCTTCACGCTGCCGATTGGGTCATGGATGCGGCACAGCGTGCGGGAGCAGTGCGAGGCGGCGATCGCCGCGGTGGAGCAGTTGCCGTTTCTCGACGGCAAGGAAGTGCGGCGGGTGTGGGACGAGTTTCAGGCGAAGCCCGACACGATGCATTGGTCGCGGCCGTTGGCGCTCGTGGTGTTGGGGGCGTATCTGGCGCCAGCATGAACGCGGCCCCAGCCCGCGATCAACACTCGCTGGGCGAAGAGGTTACGGGCTAAGTGGTGGGTAGGCGGTTCAGCCATGGATGCTCTGCCTCGCCCATTCAATCGTGTGACGGATTCCATCTGTGAGAGCCACCCGCGGCATCCACCCGAGAGCCTTGCGGGCCAGTGTGTTATCCAAGACATTCGTAGGCACATCGAAAGAGCGTGCTGGAAGGTGGCGCAGTGCTGGCTCGATTCCGGCTACGGCCGCAATTGTGGCGATCAGCTTGAGCACGCTGACTCCTTCCCCGGAGCTGATGTTGAGCACGCGATCCGGACCGTCATGCGTGACCGCCAAGGCGAACGCATCGGCGACGTCAGACGCATATAGGTAGTCCCGAGTAACCGATCCATCGCCCCACACGTCGATTG
>Ga0214917_10001966_pt1 | contig 25747 bp, 28 predicted proteins | sample LL_1208_BB_MetaG_FD_177983 | JGI IMG/M metagenome (GOLD analysis project Ga0214917, IMG submission 177983) | Freshwater microbial communities from Lake Lanier, Atlanta, Georgia, United States - LL_1208_BB | ecosystem: Environmental > Aquatic > Freshwater > Lake | place: USA: Georgia | collected...
AAAAAGCTGCTGAAAAACCGAACCTTGTTCGGGCCGGATATCCAAAACATCGTCAACATGGTTTTTTGGAACAATCAAGACATGCACAGGTGCTTGGGGAGCAATATCCCGGAAAGCAAATACATGGTCATTTTCATAAACTTTTTTGCTGGGCAAAGTCCCCTGGATGATTTTGCAGAAAATACACTCTTTGGATTTATTGGGTACTACTCCCATGGGCCACTCCTTTTTCGGACCATTATTTGCTCAAACAGAAGGCTTTTCAAGCTTTCTCAACTTGCCAATTTTTAATGAAAAAGATTTTATCGGAGACATGTGGGAAAAATTACTGGCTGAAAAATTGAGGGCCATCCGACCCGACGAAGAAGCGCTCCCTCCCGATAAAAGTGCAGCTGTTCTGGTTTTGTTTTCTCCACCCCCTAGGGGCGGCCCGGGACATCTCGTCCTCACCAAAAGGACTTCAACGGTCGAAAGCCACAAGGGACAAATGAGTTTTCCGGGGGGCTACCGGGAAGAGAAAGATAAAAACTGGTTGGAGACCGCTTTAAGAGAGGCTCAAGAGGAAATCGGGATTCAAATGGAGCAAGTAAGGGTCTTGGGCTGTCTTGAAAAAGTACTCACCAAGGGCGCTATCACTATTGTTCCTTTTGTGGGGATTCTCGAGCCGGGCCAACAGTTTATTTTGAATCCAGCTGAGGTGGAAAAAATCATGCTTTTACCAATTGAATTCTTGTTGGAGCGAGGACTCCAGCCGGTCTGTGTACAAGAGGGAGCTTACTCGGTCCAGAGCGTTGGAATCGAGTGGGAAGGCGAACTGATTTGGGGTGCAACCGCCAGAATGCTCGAGCAAATCTATCAAATATTTTCACAAAATCTCAAAGAGGTTTCTTAAAACCTTTGGCCACAAAAAAAATCTCCCGGCTGTGTTTCCGGGTGCTTTCGGGCCGAATAACTCTGACCTGCTCAAAACTTGCTCTTAGCAGAGACCGGTACTCTTCGAAAGATTCGCCCATGAAAAGCTTCACAATGAAGGTTCCGCCGGGCTTGAGAAAGCGCTTGGCACAATCCAAAGCAATTGAGGCCAGTTCAAACGAGCGGGCTACATCGGTGTCATGGACTCCCGTCGTCTTGGGGGCCATATCGCTCAAAACCAGATCGATTTCGGTATTCCCAATGATGGAGCCCAGATCCAATTTTTCAATTGGTTCTTGAAGAAAAACGACTTGAGGGTGTTGGAACCCCATGGGAGCCAGATCCACAGCAATGACTTTTCCCTGTTTGGGAATTTTCTTTAGACAGTACTGGGTCCAAGAGCCCGGAGCTGCGCCCAGATCCAAAACATGGGTTACACCCGCCATCACTCGTTCACGCCGGTCTATTTCCTCAAGCTTGTAAATGGACCTTGCTTCGTAGTTTTCCCTTTTCGCTTTCTTGGTAAAAGGGTCATCGTTCCAATTACGCATGGACAACCGCGCTTTCTTTGGGAAGTTTCAGGGATCCTCCCGACATTGACAAATGGCAGAGAGCAAAATCGTACTTAATGGGATCCTCCGGATTAAAGCAGCGCAATCTCGAAGTGGCCGATTCAGCAACGTTCCAAGTAGCTTGTTCCGACCGCGTCCATTTTAACTTCCTTAGAACCTGCAATAAATGGGTATCTACGGGCAAAATCAGTTGGCTGGGAGAGACCCGTTTCCAAAGGCCCAAGTCGATGCCATCTTTCGGCCGAACGACCCAGCGGAGAAACAGGTTCAATCTCTTGCAAGCGCTTCCCCGACCGGGGTGGGATATCAGGTATTTTAGGTTTCGCTCACGCTTTTTTGAGATTTTTCTCAAGTGATCTGGCAGGGGTTCACTTTCCAAACGAGAAACAAAGGAGCCCAAAAGATCCTTCATTGATGTCTGGTTCTTTTCCGCTAGAAAAAAGTCTTCAATGGAGGGGTGGCGCCGAAAAACACTTTGAAGTCTTGTTAGGACGATTTCAATATCTTCGCCAGTGGTGAACCGGTGATAAAAGCCGCGCCAGCCCCCTGTAAGATCCGCGTTCCTTAAAAAAGAGCGGGGATTTTTTCCCAGAGGCAGCAAAACTTTTTTCACACTGGCTAAAATAGTAGAGACATTCCCGTAAGCTAAAATAGCGGCCAAAAAAGCCACCAACTCTTGATCGAGCGGGTCCTGATAGGAATAAACCAAATGGATGGGATCTTGCTTCCGATGGGCCAAGGAATGGTATTCCTGATAAGCCTGCTCGAAAAGAACCGATAAGCTTGGATTTGTCTGGGCCATGGTGGCCCGCACCTTAGCAGGTTATTTACTGTCGACCAAGCGGAGATGCTCTTTTCGGTTGGACTTGAACCGGGGACAATCAACCAATTCAAACACAAACTTTTCTTTGGCCTCAAGTTCTCTAGCAATTTTAAGGATCTGGATTCGAGCCCCAAAAGTCATATTTGGGCTGATTTTGCCGGATTTTTCTTGTTCGTCCTGAACCTGCCGCATTTTTCTAAAATCCAAGCTGCCAAGGATCTTCTTACAAAACGCTTCATCCATTTCCGCGATTGAGTAGGCCAACATTTTAGAGGATGCGTAGCTCAAAATTTCAGCCAAAGTCGTTTCTTCCAGATAAATAAGCTCTTCAAAGAAAACCACTTTTTTTAAAGCAGCTCTCAAAAAACTGGGATCGATACTGCCGACTTCAGCTATTATCTTATCTCTGACTTTCGGAGAGGCTTGTTCCAGAATGCATGCAAATTCAATGAGGCCAGCACGGGTTTTTTTGAAACGTTCGAGATCTCGCTTTTTAATGGTAAACATCCAACCATTGTAGCATGCGGAAATTGAATATTAAGGAGACAAAATGAGCGCTTTTATCTTGGCGATCGATCAAGGGACTACCGGAACCACGGCTCTTTTGGTGGACCAGAATCTAAATGTAAAAGGAAAAGAAACAGTAGACTTTCCGCAGCATTATCCTAAGCCATCCTGGGTCGAGCATGATTTGGACGAGATTTGGAACTCCGTGCTCAAAGCAATTGACACTTTGTGGAAAAAAACCGGGGTGTCACCATCGAGTGTTTGTGCTGTCGGAATCACCAATCAAAGGGAAACAACTGCCCTGTGGCTTCGAGATGAAAAAGGGACACCCTTGGGAAAAGCGATTGTGTGGCAAGACAGGCGAACTGCCGATTTTTGTGCTTCTTTGAAATCAAAAGGTCTCGAAAAAAAGATCCAGAAAAAAACGGGTCTCTTGATCGATCCCTATTTTAGCGCGACAAAAATTCATTGGAGATTCAAGAACGATCCCAAGCTTCAGAGCCTGGCAAGAAGTGGAAAACTTTGTTTTGGGACCATTGATTCCTATTTGTTGTACAGAATGTCCGGTGAACACAAAACGGATGTCTCCAATGCAAGCCGTACGCTTTTGATGGATTTGAAAAGCTGCGAATGGGATGAAGACCTGCTGAAGCTTTTCAAAGTACCCCGGTCCATCCTCCCGGAGATCTGTCCTTCCGCAATTGTCTACGGCAAGACCAAAGGGTTTGGTTCTTTGCCCGATGGAATTCCCATCAGCGGGATAGCGGGGGATCAACAAGCAGCGCTTTTTGGTCAGGCCTGTTTTGAGAAAGGCAGTGGGAAGTGTACTTACGGAACTGGGGCCTTTGTTCTAATCAATACCGGGAGTGCACCCGTTTTCTCAAAACATGGAATGCTCACTACGGTTGGCTGGAAGCTTAAAGACAAAGTCACTTATGGTTTGGAAGGAAGTGCGTTTATCGCCGGAGCGGCAGTCCAATGGCTCAAAGAAGGGCTTGGGATTTTAGACCAGTCCCGCCAAGTGGAGGCGTTAGCTACTTCAGTCTCCGACAGCGCCGGAGTTCTTTTTGTCCCAGCTCTATCGGGGATTGGGGCTCCCCACTGGATTCCCGGAGCAACGGGCCTTTTGACTGGATTAACTAGGGGCACTTCTCCGGCCCATATTGCCAGAGCCACTTTGGAAGGGGTTGCCTTTCAAGTGGACGAACTTCTCTCAGCCATGAAAAAGGATTCGAATAGAAAACTTTCTCATTTAAAAGTGGATGGTGGAGCTGCTGAAAATGCTTTCTTGATGCAATTCCAAGCGGATCTCTCCCATGTTCCAGTCATCCGCTCCCAGATTATTGAGACAACTGCTCTTGGAGCAGCCCTTCAGGCGGGATTGGGAATTGGTTTCTGGAGCGATCTGGATGAAGTGGCCAAAAAATGGAAGACGGACAGAACTTTTCAACCTCAAATGAGTGCAGTCGAGAGAAAAAATAAAATCCAGCGTTGGGAAAAAGCGATCAAGGCTTTAAAGGTGCTGGTTTAATTGGCGGACATGCTCAATGCCAATAATATCCATTTGAGGAAACTCCTTGGAAATTTCTTTGGCAACTTTCATTGGAACAAAAGCTTGTTTCAAACCAATTCTCTGAGCCTCTTTTAAACGGATTGCTGCTTTGGGGACACTTCTCACTTCTCCCCCCAAACCCACTTCTCCGAAGAAAACTGTTTTCGGGTTGATGGTTTTTCCCGTTTCACTCGAAATCAAAGCTGCGACCACACCCAAGTCGGTAGCGGTTTCTTGGATTCGGAGTCCACCCGCAATATTCAAGTAGACATCCTGGTCATAAAGGCGGTAACCCCCGCGCTTTTCCAGAATGGCCACCAAAAGACAGAGCCTGTTTTGATCAATCCCCAAAGCGGTTCTTCTCGGCATGGCGAGGGCGCTGTGGGAAACCAGTGCTTGCACTTCAACCAAAATCGGGCGAGTTCCCTCTACGCTGGCCACAATCACTGAGCCTGGAATGGTTTGGGGCCTTTCCGACAAAAAGAGTTCCGAGGGATTGGCCACTTGGCGCATCCCGTCGCTTCCCATTTCAAAGACACCGATTTCATGGGTTGAGCCGAACCGATTTTTGTTGCTCCTTAGAATTCGAAAGTTCTGTGCGGAGGTTCCTTCGAAATAAAGGACTACATCCACCATGTGCTCCAAAACTTTGGGACCTGCTATAGAACCTTCTTTTGTGACATGTCCGACCAAGAAAGAGGCCATGTTTCTGCTTTTACAAGTGGCAATAATGGCATTGGAGCACTCACGAAGCTGGCCAACACTGCCGGGCTGAGACTCCATTTCTTCACTGTGAATCGTCTGGACCGAATCCAAAATTAAAATTTTGGGGTCGATTTTTTCAATATGGGCCAGAATGGCTTCAAGGGAGGTTTCCGACAGAAATAAAATTTGATCCGTACGAACTCCGAGTCTTGAAGCCCGCAGAGCGACTTGCGAACCCGATTCTTCGCCGCTGACATAGAGAACCGTTTTGCCGGACCTTCCAAATTGATCAGCCGCTTGCAGAAGGAGAGTCGATTTTCCAACCCCGGGCTCTCCCCCCAATAAAACTACGCTGCCCGGAACCAAGCCACCCCCGAGCACATTATCAAGCTCTGGCAAATCAGAAACATACCGGGGGTAGTCCCCGGCTAAAATCTGCGAAATGGGCTCTGGGCTGCTTTGGGAAACTGGCTTCCCGGCTTTGGCAGTCGAGCCAGCCGCACTTTCTCGTTCCTCGACCACACTGTTCCACTCACCGCAATCGGTGCATCGTCCCACCCATTTGGAATATTGTTGGCCGCACTGTTGGCACGCGAAAATGAACTTGTTTTTGTTTTTCACAGCTTTGTTTTCCCAGTCACGCCGGCAGCCGTCAACTTTATAAAGAAGCACGGTGTTGTGGAATGTATGCGGTGCGAATGAAAAACTAAAAAGCGTCAGGGAACCGACATTGATTTTTTTTCAGTGCTCGATACACTTAAAAATGTAAGTTCTTTTTTCTTCGATTCTTCTCCAAACAAAATCCAAAAAGAAAGTTTCTATGCAAACTGCCAAGGCAGCTTTATTGTCTTCCATTCAACAAAAAAACCTTCTTGAAGCGAGTCTTTTGGTCGGTCAGATAAAAGATTCGGCTTTCAATATTGGGTCTTATGTCGATCTTTTGGAGCACTCCATAGAAACGGCGAGAGTGCGATCGAAAAAAGCCAAAGACGAACCCTTGGCTATTGTGGATGCAATCAACCATGTCCTGTTCAAAGTGCTTCGAATTGAAGGGAAAAGTGAGAAGTACAAGCAAGTCATTGATGATCCCAGCCGGTACTACTTGCATTTGGTGTTGGAAGAAAAAGTCGCGAGCCCACTTGCTTTGGCTGTTCTTTATTGTTGTTTTGCGGACGGGTTGGGTCTTCCCTACGAATGCTTGGCTCTTCCTTCCTATTACTTAATCAGAGTTCAATCGGAAGGAACAGATTTTTACATCGACGCGTTTGACCACGGAAAACTTTTGTCTCAAGAAGAATTCCAAAAGAAATTCCGGTCTGCTTTACACAAGAGCCGGATGCTTTCAGCGAGCTTGTTTGAAAAAGTCAGCACCGCGCAGCTGGTTTCCCGCCTCGTGCAGCAGCTAAAACACATTTATATTTTAAGGAGTCAAGCAGTGGAAGCTCTTCGAGCTGTGGAAATTCTGACTTCACTCTTTCCAGACAACCCTGAGTTCACAAGAGACAGGGGCATTCTCTACTGTGAAATGGAGTACTTCTCCAAAGCAATGGAAGACCTCAAGCACTATTTGGAAGTCAGGCCCCAAGCTGAAGATGTTCACGAAATTAAAAAACTGACCCAGATGCTGAAAGGGTATCGAGAGATACTTAACTAATTATTTATTGAAAGTGTCTATGAGACGAAGGGCCGCCTCGTCTTCCTCTGGGTATTCCATCCGTAACAGGCTTTAAACTCGCCAAACCCCGTTCAACAGCCGTGGGAGAAAACCGGGATTGTCCCGTGGCGAGGCCTTTTCCGACTAAAACGTCCATTGGGCGACCCACGATCCTTCGCTTTTTTGTAGAAGTTGCACTCCTTAAAAGCAAATCGGATCCGGCAGCTCGAGTGGGCAACGACCGAATAGCGGCCATGGTTCTTTGAAGAAGTAAGTTGAACTCGCTCATGTCACCAATTTTGCTATCCAATTGAGGCAGTTCAGGTCGCTGGGCTGAGTCCTCAATTTGCTTTTTGATGTCTTCCAAAAACTTCTGTGATTCAGAATCCGGTTTCCCCGATTGAGCGATGAGTTCATCCAAAGCTTTTTGAGAGGGGTTCGATGAAAAACCGGGAATCTGTCCAAACGCAGATGCATCCAAAGGCTTAATGGAGTTGGCGTTGTTCGAGGATTTGCTCGTACCAGAGCCTCCCCCTCCGCCGTTTCCACCACCACCGCCACCACCGCCTGCTCCTCGTTGCAAACTCTGCAACTGATTCTGCATCTGTTGCTGCATTTGTTGTCTTTGCTGAAACTGTCTTTGGCGCGAAGACCATTGGAGATATTCTTTTTCAGTGGCTTGTTTGGTGCCCCCACCCGGCAATGGAATGATGTATGGGCGTTCCTCATTGGCTTGAGCCAACAAGGATAAAGTTAATATGAAAAACAAAGCTCTCATAAAAGGTTACCACCTTTAAGGAGTGCATTTGACCGGCCAGCTTTTTGAGCCGGAAGGCGTATTCTAAAAATGTCTACAGGTTGGACGTTTTCGATGGGGCAGGACCCAACACACTGATTCAATGGGGTTTTTCCGGGGTCCAGGGCTTTAACACCATTTGTCTACTTGTTGAGCAATTTGTTGAGCTGAGAAACCGTATTTTTCGAAAAGTTCATGGGGCAGACCCGATTCTCCATAAGCGTCCTGAACTCCTAAACGCATTAGTTTTCCTTGATAGCCAACTTCACTCAAAACTTCCGCAACTGCCGATCCCAATCCACCGACAACAGTGTGATCCTCAACCGTTACAATCCGATTACATTCTTTGGACAAGGTTTGGAGCAGTTCTCTGTCGATTGGCTTGATCGTGTGAATATCAACCACCCATGGGTTGTGCTTTGCCAATTTTTCTGAGGCTTGCAAAGCCTCTGTCACTGTGGCTCCTGTTCCGATCAACGCAAGCCGGCCTCCGGTTTTCAAGACCATCCCTTTGCCCGCTTTGAATTCAGATTCAGATGCATGCAAGTCCGGAAGCTTTTGACGGGTCAAACGGAGATAAACCGGGCCTTGATGCTCCACTGCAAACCGTACAGCTGCCCGGGTGGTTTTATCATCGCAAGGGTTGATGACAGTCATTCCTGGCAATCCTCGCATCAAGTTCATGTCTTCCAAGCCCATCTGGGTATAACCATCTTCGCCAGTCCCAAGGCCAGCGTGAGTTCCCACCAGCTTTACGTTCGCTTTAGAGTAGCCCACAGACACTCGAATCGTTTCATATTTTCCAGTGAGAAAGCATCCAAAACTGCAACAAAAAGGAATGAATCCAGTAAAGGCCATGCCGGCAGCTGTTCCAATCATGTTGGCTTCGGCAATTCCCATTTGAAAAAAACGCTCCGGAAAAGCTTTTGCAAAAGTAGCGCTCTTTGTGCTGACGCTCAAATCAGCGTCCAGTACCACAATCGCGGGATTCTCTTTTCCGAGATCCCGAACGGCTTCTCCAAAACTATCGCGAGTGGCCTTCGTACCCATCAGGCGTTCTCCCCTTTTAGCTCTTCCAAAGCTTTTTTGAGTTGTTCGGCATTGGGAGCAACTCCATGCCAACCAATCTGATCTTCCATAAAAGAAACCCCTTTTCCTTTCACCGTTTTGGCGAGAATCAGGGTGGGTCTTTCACGCTCAGAGCGCGCTTTCTCAAAAGCAGAGAGGATTTCCGGAAAAGAATGCCCATCAATCGTGTGGACTGCCCAATTGAAAGAGCGCCATTTATCAGCAATGGGTTCCAAGTTCATGACTTCAGTGACGTGGCCGTCAATTTGTCCGTTATTGTTGTCCAAAATAGCGATTAAATTACCGAGCTTGAATTTGGGAGCTGACATTGCTGTTTCCCAAATTTGGCCTTCTTGAGTTTCACCGTCTCCCATCAAACAGAAAACACGCGAAGATTTTTTCTGAAGCTTCAGAGCCAGGGCAATTCCTTGAGCTATTGAGAGCCCTTGTCCCAAGGAGCCAGTGGAAGCTTCCACAAAAGGCATCACCACTCGGTCGGGATGGCCCTGAAGGCGGGAGTTGATTCTTCTCAGAGTGGACAACTCCGACTCTGGAATCACCCCTTTTTGAGACAGGACAGCGTAAAGTGCTGGGACCCCATGGCCTTTTGATAAAACAAACCGATCTCTATCTTCCCAACCCGCATTTTGGGGATCCATCTGCATTTCATGAAAAAACAAAGCCGTAATTAGGTCTATTGCGGAGAGGGAACCTCCGGGATGACCGCTTTGAGCTTTCTCAAGCATGTTCAAAATTAACCGGCGACACTTTAGTGAAATAGCCGCTAATTCAGCGGCAGAAAGTCGTGAGGGAGCTTTAGAAATCGACATGGTCCCACTTTATAATCGTACGGGCCGGAACCTGCAACGAACTTAAAGGTCCTATGGCGGAAATCTTGCGTGTAATGGGGGTTTCGGCTAGGGTTCGGAGCCAAATGACGCCCTTTTTCGGTTTTGCAGCTGCATTCAGCTCTTTGCTTTTGGGAGCTACTCTTGCTTTAGGTTACTTGGGCCACCCTTCCCATCTGATAGTGAGTTTGGGAGCTGCTTTCGCAGCTATTTCGGCCCATTGTTTAATCTTTGGTATTTTTACCGGAGCGGGAAAAGACACGCGTGAACTGGTTCAAGACCTGCACCTGAATCCCGAGTTTGTCGGGCAGACCAAATCTTTTCGAAAAATCACATTTCCGCCGGCTTTGTATGCCATTTTGATGATTTTAGTGACGGCTTTTTTGGGGGGAGCTCTGTCCAATTTAAAAGGTTCTTATTGGCCGATGCTTCACGGTTTGATGGCTTGGGTAACTTTTGCCTACAACGTTAAGACTTTTGTTTTGGAATACCGTTGCGTTCGCGAGAATGCAGCGATTCTAAAGCGAGTTAATTTTGAAGCGGCCCAAGTGACCACCCAACACCCGGAGCTGGCATCTGTGGATCAATTTGAATCTCCTGAAGCTGTCGATGGACTCGGGGGCTACCAATGGGGAAGCCATGTATTTGCATTGGGAAAATTTCTCTGTTTTTTGGGCTGGAACATGTTGCTGCCCTACTTTTACATGAAATTTATTATGGGAATGATTCTTCTTCCGATCTGGCCCTTTTTGGTTCTCTCAGCTGTCTTTCTGGGGGGCGGTTACTTTCTTCGATGGAAATACCGGCAGTATCGCCCAGGATTGTCTATTCCCCGGAAGCCCGCTGGTGGTCCGGTCTAACTTCTTCCATCTGTTGTAGTAGATTTTCCAGACGTTGACTTAGTTTCTTGTTGGCTTGGTGAGCTTTTTGATAAAAGGACACCAAATCTACAATCTCTTTTTGATGATCTTTGGACTGAGCAAGAACTTTCGAGATTCGGATAATGCTGTCATAGGGGATTCGCTTCAGCCAGTCGACGGGCAATGCTTTTTTATCTTGGATTAACGAGTGAACCACCGAAGCAGCGCTACCTGGAAATAGACGAATGAAAGTCGGTCCAAAATACTTCATTGCCGCTTTGACTTGTTCATCAGAAAAAGAACCCGGGTGTTTCACCATGTGCTGAGCGAGTTTGGATTTAAGTTGATCGTTAAAAAAATTGATTTTCAGAAGCTCCAGCCATCCCACAAAAGAAGCCTGCACGGGATCCAAGCCTGAATTTTTAACTTTTGCTCCAAGAAATGAGGACCAATACAGGAATTCTCCCCGTGTCTGCAGCCAAGATGGCCAACGCTGAAGGGTTCTAAGCCCGACGGCCAATAAACAACCTGCCAGGAACCCACCCACGTGAGCTAGATGGTCAACGCCATCGAATACTGTTGGTAAAAACTGCGCAGTTGAAAGCAGAAGCTCCAACAGGATCACATCAACAAAGAAAAACCAGCTGGTTTTAAGAGAGATCTGTCCATGCTTGCTCGGAAACCAGAAAAAATAGGAGGTTCTAAATTTAAAATTATAAACATAGTAGGTCCCCATGAGTGCAAACAGTCCTGCACTGGCACCCAAGTGAGGCACGTAGTCGCCGGCTCCGGAAGTAGTCACCCAGAGGCTAAAGAGAAGTCCAAAGGTTCCGCCAATGATAAAAATCGAAAAGGTACAGAGGAAGGGAATAAAAGTAGTGCAAATCCTTACTCCGGCCACCACCCCAATTAGATTGAGAATCAGGTGCAAGTGGCTGCCATGGATGAAGTTTGAAAAAATAGCGCGCTCCAAACTCCAGTTTTTTGGTGCAACGGAAAGATTGAGCAGGGGTCTCTTGGAAAGGAAATCGGCTTCTGAAGCCGGGTCGGGAAGTTGCCCTTCCTCTTTCATCTGTTGAAAGCGATCCACGTAAGTCTGATCCGCCTGAACCGTAGAATAAAACTGGACATAACAAACGATTAAAATCAGAGCGACAACCCAAGACACACCCCACGTGGGTCGATGGAAACGGGGAACTTCCGGTGAGACTGGAACTAAAAGAATCACACTCTCCCCCGCACTCGTTTGATTACTGTCCTGCTCAAAAGGTCGTGAAGCCCTCTGCGATCGGGCCTAGACAGCGCAATTGCCAAAGAGAGGATGTTGGTTGCAAGAGCAAAAACGAGCCGATTCGATGACCGGGATAAGCTCAGCTTTCTTCCAGTTTGATCATCCATCACTCTGAGGCCCAACAAGAGGTTACCTACCGTGCCACCCCACTCACTGACAGAAACGATTAAATAAACAAACAGGAAGCTGGTTCGAAGGAAAATATCCACAAACCCCAGAAAAAAGGGATTCATCAAATTGGAATAAAGCGAAAGCGCTTCAAAAAGCCGGTGTTGGCCATGAATGAACAAATAAAGGAAAATGAGATCCAGCAAAAAACTCGCCGATCGCAGCGTTACCGAAGCATTGGGCCGTTCCAGCCAATGTTCCTGCTCTGCCTGTGAGAGAGCCGCGTGAATGCTCCGGTTCTCTTCTTTTTTTAAAGGTAGCTGCTCCATAAACTTCCTCAGGCCGCTTGACTGGTCTCCTCGTTTGTCTCAAAAAGGCGTTGAAGGCTTTCTCTTGCCGACAAAAAACTTTGATTTAAATCAACCAGCCAGGAATCCGAAATTTCTTTGCCCCAGTTGAAGGCTTCTTTTTTCTTCTCGATCATGCTTTCCAACTGCTCTGCCAACTTTTTGTCTAAATCGAGGGCAAGAACCAAAGCGCTGATCTGTTCCAGTGGAAAAAAACGTTGGTGTCTTGGAAAAGCTCTCTTGAAAATGGGTTCTAGAAAAACGTTTGCTTGTTCCTCAAGCTCCAAGCAAAGATGCTGCCCAATCAATCTATCCAGATGGTCGCCATCCAAATCTGTTTGCCCATTTTGTTTTAGGCGCTGGAAGAAGTCTGCGGCTTTCAGAAAACGTGATTTGGACGGGCCTGGCCAATTGCCAAATTGACCTTCCGGCATTTCTTCTAGCCCTAAAAGCTCAAGTTGAGACAAAATCAAGCAGAGAAGGTCCCGCGCTCTTTCAAAGCTCTCCAATTGTGGCCCTGGATAAGCGTGAGCGAGCTCCATTTCTGTGCAGATTGATTCTAAATTCTTGTTGAAAAAATTCTTGCTCTTGGCGAAGGGCTCCGCCAAAAATTCTTTTACAAGACTTGATAAGAGTTCATCGTGTTTGAAATTCATCTCAATGCCTCGCCGAAATATTTCTCTGAAGCTGGGCAATCAGTTGCCGCTTAATTTGGAGAATCCAGTCTTTCGTTTGTCCGACCGTGATGGAATGCCGTTCGCTCAGCTCTTCCAAAGAGCAGCCTTCAAAGTAGGCCTGCAGAACTTCCTGAGACTTGGCATCCAGACCCGAAAAGGCCGATTCAAATTTGGTAAGAACTGAGTCGTGGGCTTCCTCCAGTGTGACTCTTTCAAGAAGCTCCGAAACTTCACTCTTTAAACCATTCGATTGTTTTTTCATCGCTACCCCACCCAAAAGCGGCATGGATTATATGCGCCGCATTAAACACGATAGCTTATCGTATAACGCAACGCACAACTTAAGAGATAGTTTTTGCCCTTCCTTTGCCTGTGGTAATGTCCGAATTAATAAGAGGATTTCATGCGGACTTTGAATTATCGCAATTGTGAAGAAATCGCCACAAAGTGGGGGACCTTCTGGGTCATTTGTGCCTTTTTGGGGGCTCTGCTGGGTGGCTGTGCCGGAACTGAGGTCAACAAGGAAGATGCAGACGTTCTTTTTAAGAGCGCTGAGGAAGCCTTTAAAGAAGAGCATTATCTTGTAGCTTTGGAAAAATATCGGGACATTAAAAACCGGTTTCCTTACAGTTCACGAGCGATCGATTCAGAACTGCGCATTGCGGATACCTATTTCGAGCAGGAAAGCTACATCGAAGCTGAAAGCGCTTATGAAATTTTTAAGGAGCTTCATCCCACTCATCCAAAAGCAGATTACGTGCAATACAGAATCGGATTGTCTTACTTCAAGCAGATTCCGGACGACTCTGCACGAGATCTCAGCGCTGCTTACAAGGCGATTGAAGCCTTTGGGGTTTTAGAACAAAAACACCCCTCTTCCGAATATCTAGCCAAAGCAAAAGAACACACTATGGATGCTCGCAAACGATTGGCGGAGCACGAAAATTACGTGGCCAACTTTTACTACCAGCGACAACATTACCTTTCGGCTTCTTATCGGTATTCGACTCTGCTGCAGGACTACGCTAATTTGGGTTATGACGAGGAAGCCCTTTATCGATTGGTCCAGAGCTATTACCATATAAAAATGTACGACAATGTGGAGGACGCTGCTAAGCGGCTGTTTAATCAGTTTCCAAACACCAAATATAAACAAGAAGTGAAGAGTGTTTTGGATACGATGAAAAAAAAGGGGTGACCATTGTCAGCAACGATGGGTTCTCAGCAACAAAGTATAGAGTCTTTGGTCCGGATGGCCCAAGAGGACTTGGCCAGAAGCAGTTTGAATTCTGCCGAAAAAATTTTGGAACAGGCTGTTCTCTCCAACAATCAAGCTCCTGAAGTTTTCCACCTTCTGGGTCATGTCTACACAAAAAAAGGAAAGTTTAAAAAGGCGGTCCTTGCTTTCGAACGAACCCTTCATTTGGATCCCTTTCATACGGAAGCTGCCATCGCATTGAGCAGTCTCTATAACGACATGGGCAAATACAAAGAAGGAGCCCAAGTTTTCTCCAAAACGAAAAAGCGATTGGAAAAGCTTCAACCAGGATTTGATCCCCGAATCAACAAGCAACTCTCACAAAAGCACGGCGAGTTGGGTGCTTTCTACATGAGGTATGAAAGGTTCAGAGAGGCATACCATGAATTTGCAAAAGCCCTGAATCTTGAGCCTGAAAGCCTTCAATACAATCTGCAAATGGCCAAGTGTTTGTTCAAAACGGGTGAAAAAGAAGGTTCTCTTGCGCTTCTTCGGAAAGCCATTGAGAAACACCCCAGATCGGCTGAACTCAAGATTCAACTGGGAATTTGTTATCATACCCAAAAGCGCTTTGCTGAGGCTCAGCGGGAGTGGATGGAAGCCCAATCTTTGGAACCTGAAAACAAAATGGCAGCCATGTATCTGAGCATGCTGGAATAGAGACTACTAACCACTGCGATCACTTTGAACACCCTTTATTTACTGATTTTGGCTCTGGGTCTCAAACTTTTTGCGGGTGTTTCGTTGGACAAAACCAGACCCCATTTAGATGCCTTGGATAGCCGGGGCCGGATGGATTGGGCTGATTATCAAGACGACTTCCTGATTTCCCAATCAGCTGAACTCTCAGATCTTCCCCAAGCAGAAATTATCCGAAGGCTCAGAAATCAACACTCCAAAACCAGACTGGAAATCCCACCTAATTTTTCTTTTGAATCCTTTCCTGTTCCGCAGTCTGTAATCAGTGGAGAGCAGCTGGAGGGGCTTCAAAGCTGTACTCTTGAAAAGTGCGCCTTCAAATTACATACGGATTCTGAAACCGCCCCACTTGTAAAAGCCAAAAACAAGCAGGTACTTTTTTCCCGATTTATCGGCCAACGTTTAAAGGCTTATTTGGGGGAAAAAAAACTGAAAGGGTATGAGAAACGGCTTGATAATACCCCCTACGTGAAAAAAGCTTTTCAGTTAACCAAGTTTTTGAAAGGCCGCTACCCCAATTCCTTTTCTTATTTGATGGGGGATTTCTGGGGGGGGCGCCCAAGGCCTGAGGGCTCAAAGAAAAACTACGTTCGCTCGGAAGTGATCCAAATTATTGGCGATAAAATGCAGCCGATTTTCCGGTTATCAGAAAATCTGGAGTTTGAGGAGCAAGGCTATCTCAACATCGAAATCCACATTTACACGAACCACTTTTTTGATTCCTCAATCCGAATCTTTGAAGTGTTCCCTTGGCCGATGGATCCCAAGAAATCAGTTTATGTAGTCACCGATCTGATGGAAGTGGATGAGTTGAAAAAGAGCGACTTGATTAGAACCTTGTTTAAGACAAAAATGGAAGAAGCTATTGCCGAGTTCAGGAAAACAGAAATGAGGGAGTTGAGGTGAGAGTCCTTCTGGTCTTTTTCATTTTTTTCACTTCTTGTGTTGAAGCAGTCCCCCCAAAAAAAGCCGCCCCCCAAAAAAACAAAGTAATTCTAATGCCCCCCAAGAAAAACAAAGCTGAGCCCGTGGGGAGTCGTATCTTTGTGAAAAGTTCCTTTGGCTTTGCTCGTTGGGAGGGGTGGGGTTTTTTAAGCGGTCTGGGCTTGGGGCTTTTCCCCTCAATCAATAGTCAGATGGGGTGGACGTTGGAGGGGCGACTCCACTTGGTTTCACAAGGTTCTCTCTTCACGGTGTTGGTGGGACCCAGTTACTACCTAGGTTCCCCCCTTTTTTCCCGGCGGGTTATTTCGTTGGGGTTTCTCTTGGGGGCCGGATTTCCCGGTGGCGAAATTCCATTTAAAAAAATGGCTGCCATCGGGTTATTTGAAATAGCCAGCAATCACCGCCTAAGCGATTACGCTTGGTTCAGGGTCTGGAGTCGGGCGGGCCTGTTCGAAAAAGAAGCTACCGCACAACTCGGCTTCAGTTTGCTTTTTCAACTGAAGTAGGAGAGAAAGGGTGGGTTACTTTCATTTAGGCGTTAGGAGGTAGCTCGTGTTCAGTGCTTTAAAAGGTTTAACTTTCGATGATGTCGTTTTGGTTCCGGGTTATAACGGGATCAAGTCTCGGCAGATGGTTACTACTACCGTCAATTTGAAGGGCTGGGATTTCTCTCTTCCTTTGATTTCTTCCAACATGGATACCATTACTGAAGATGGGATGGCGGACGCCATTGGTTCCTTGGGAGGAATGTCCATTTTGCATCGATTTCTAACGATTGACCAAAATGTGGCCATGTTCAACCGGATCACCCAAAAAGCCTCAACTGGTATTTCCATTGGGATTGGAGAAGATGGATTGTTGAGAGCTGAAGCTCTGGTTGCTGCTGGAGCCGGTATCATTTGTGTGGACGTAGCTCACGGGCATTCCAAAGAAGTAAACAGGACAATTAAATCTCTTCGTCAAAAGTATAAAGACAACATCGTGATTATTGCTGGTAACGTTGCGACTTATGCGGGTGCAGACTATTTAGCTGCCGCAGGTGCCGATGCGATCAAAGTAGGAATTGGTTCAGGCTCTGTTTGTACCACGCGAATCAAAACAGGATTCGGGGTTCCTCAATTAACCGCTCTTCATGAGTGCAGAAAAGTGGATCGAGTTCTCATTTCGGATGGAGGCACGCGATTTCCTGCAGACGCAGTAAAAGCTCTGGCTGCGGGTGCCGATTTTGTCATGTTGGGGGGAATGCTTGCAGGAACCGATGAAACTCCGGGCCAAGTGATGGAAGAAGAGCGCCACGGAAAAAAAATCAGGTTCAAAAGATTTAGAGGCATGGCGTCCAAAGAAGCTCAAGATGATTTCATGGGTGGGATGGCAGATTGGAAAACAGCTGAAGGAGTCGCTATTGAAGTGGTTGCAAAAGGACCCGTTAAAGCTGTCATCCAAGATCTCATGGGGGGAATCCGATCAGGAATGACTTATTGCGGAGCCGCCACCATCAAAGACCTGCAACGCAAAGCACAATTCATGGAAGTGTCCCAAGCGGGTAGAGTTGAGGGCAGTCCCCATGCAGTGGGGCGTTTAACGCACTAAACAAAGCTCTGAGATCCGCGAAATAGCGCGAGCTTCCCCCCTGAAAATGAATTAAAATTTAGAAATGCGCTTCATTTTGGGTGGGTTCCTTTGCTTTCTTTTCCTAACTTCGGTGTCGTTCGCTGAGACGCTCGGAGGTGGAAAAGGTGGCCCTTTCATTCAATACAATAATGCTTCTCTGACTAATTTCGACAAAGCCATTTCAGGAAATCCCTTGATCATTGGAGGGATAGGTTTTGGCTGGGCCAGTAAAACTTTTCGGATTGGTGGTGGAGGTGGTGGAGGTTTTCTTTGGAGTGGAAGTGAGTCCGCCCAGTTTGGAATTGGTTTTGGGGGAATGGTTGGAGAGTATATCATCGCAGACTGGCTCTTGGGTCGTATGATGATCGGGGGTGGGGGCTATTCCGTTTCTAAAATCATCTCAGAAACGGATACCACTCTGCAGGTTCAGAGAATTTCATCAGGAGGTTTCATCCTCTTTCACCCTCAAGTAGTTGCAGACATTAAGATCGGACAATGGGCCTCCTTGGGCTTCTCAATTGGTTATTTTCTGCCAAACATAGCCAGACTCCAGAGTCCAAGTTTTTCAATACAATTAATGTTCGGCAGGATTTAGCGTTTTCGATTGCGGTCATGATACAAAAAAAAAGAATTTTGTTTTTTTCTTCCGGTCTGGCTCCAGATTATGGCGGAGCTGCAATCTCAGAAGCTTCACTGTGTAGTTCCTTGTCCAACCAAGTTGAGGTCGAAGTTGCGTGTCGAGAGGATAGATGGAATAGAAAATTCATTCGTGATTTTGGTTTAAAAATCCCACTCGAATTCTCGCCGAGAGATTTCTATGATTGTTGGAGGGACTCTAAACACCCCAAACGAAACTGGTTCTCCCAAGTTTCCGTTGTACACTTGAATGGACATTGGCGGTGGGAGTATTTCTTTATTTCCAAAATTTGTCAGGAGCTGGGCATTCCCTACGTACTTCACCCGCGAGGGATGATGTTGGTGGCTGGCCGAAAGCTTCAATTGAAAAAAGCCTTCAACTTCCTCATAGGAAATCAAATTGCACAGAGGGCCGGCAAAGTCATTGCTTTGAGCCACTATGAAACCCACCAGCTAAGCCCCTACGGATTAAAAGAGGAAAACGTAGCGGTCATCCCAAATGGCGTCTTGGGAGTTCGAGATTTGGAACGTCCCCACGAGAGTCAGTCGTTGTCCGATCATTTTCTTTACTTCGGAAGACTGGAACACAGGAAGAACCTCCTGTTTCTTTTGGATGCTTTCAATCAGTACAGGAAATCAGGCGGGACCAAGAAGTTGAGATTGAAGGGGCCTATTGAACACGGCTATGAGCGCCTCATTTTAAAAAAAGTGGAAGAACTTCATCTTGGCCACCACGTTTCCATTCTGGCCCCCACTTATGGCCCAGATAAATGGCGGCACTTGAATCAAGCAGTGGCAGTGATTTATCCCTGTATGGATGAGCCTTTCGGAAGAGTCCCGTTTGAAACTCTTCTTGCAGGCGGGCTCCCTATTGTGCCCAGCGAAAGCGGAGGGGCTGAGTATCTCAATCCTGTTTTGCCAGAGGCTGTCTACCCGAGCGATCAATTGGAGCGCTTGGCCGAGAGAATGCTTTGGGCTGAGAGAGCTGAGCTGGAGCAGAGAAAACATTTGCTACAAAACGCTCGCGAGTGGGTCATTCATCATTTGGAATGGTCCAAAATTTCAAACCGGGTTTTGAATGTGTACCAGGATGTGATTCAGAACAACCCTCTTCAAGCAGCCAACGTAGGATTGATGTTGTCTACGCCCTCTTTCACCAATTTTGAATCGGAGTAGCTCTTAGCCACTTTCAGGGCAAAGTAAGAAGTTGCCCACAAGCAAAGCGCGCCAAAGACAAACGAAGTGAGTGAGCCAAAGTGTTCCACCAAAATGGGCTGTATAAAACAAGAAATGGGCGTCGCCAGCATAAATAGCATTCTTAGACATGCATTTACTCCTCCCATCCGGGCCCTGGGCACATGAGTCTGTCTGATGTAGAAAGTTCCCGTCGAGAAAACAGAGCTGCCGATCTTCGAAAACGCAATTCCAAAAGCAAGCACATAGGGCGAATTAAAAAAGAGCAAAGAGAGAGAAGTAAAAGCTGCCAGCCACAAAGTGGCGCCAACAAAAGCATTCAGAAAGCCCCATTTTTGATAACAGGGGCCCGCTAAAAACAAACCGATAAACCCGAAGCCCTGAAAGAGGGAAATCACCAAACCAAACTGTTCGGGACTGAAATTCTTAAGAATGGAAAAGTAATGGGTGACAGTCGGGTGGTTCTGATTGATGGAGGACATGTTCCAGAAAAACATCATCAGGACAAAAGACTTGAAAAGCGGCGACTTCCAAATGAAACGGAAGCTTTCAGTAAAGTTGGAAGCGATATCACCCAAAGTGATAGTTCGCCAGTTAGCTTTCGGCTCATCTTCCCCCAACAACTTATCAAGATTTTTCATTTTTATGACAAAATAAAGGGTCGCCGAAAAACTGAAAATATTTAGTCCAATGCAACTGGTGAGACCCAAAGTGGCCATGAGCACTCCCGCAAGGAGAGGGCCGAGAATTTGGACCAAGCGCTGCGAAGATAAGAACCACGCGTTGGCCTCCGACAGCTCCTTCTGAGAAACCAGGGAAGGGATCAATTGAAAAGTGCTCACCGTTTCAAAAAAAATCATCAGTGTTTTGGCGGTGAAGACTGCCAAAAGCAGCGGCCAGAGTGCTTTCGCTGAGAAGAATTCGTACAATAGCAAAAGGACAAAGCAGACCACTTGTCCGATATCTGAATAGAGCAAAATTTTTCGTTTATTGAAGTTGTCGACCAAGTATCCCGTAAAGGGGGCCATCAAGAAAAAAGGCAGGTGAAGAGCAACGGTTGCAGCCGACAAAGCGTAAACAGACCCAGTCTTTTCAGCGACATAAACCGGAATAGCCACATCAAAAACATTACTCCCAAGCAGCGAAACCGTACTGGCCGATAGGAAGGACCGAAAAGTCGGGTTTTTTTTCCAAAAATGGGCAGATTGTTTCAAAGTCATGGACTAAATGAAGTTCAAGAAGGTGGTAAGAAACTTCTTTAATTTTAGCAAGATATTCGCCTTTTGATCAGCGATGGATTGCGATGCGACGCGTTTGATTCTGCAGCTAGGTATGTCCCTGTTTACCTTAGTAGTTTAAGCGGAAAGCCCATTTACTTCATGCCTTGCAGCATATAGGTTTTGGGCCATGATGCAATCGGTGTCGTTTCCCGTAACCGCGGGACACTTAAGTAAAATCTTGAACGCTACTTTGCACGGAAATGCAGAGGCAGCGGTTGAGCGTTTGTCATCTTTGGAGGAGGCCCGCTGCGGGAGCTTGGCCTTCTTATCCAACCCGAAATTACGAAACCATTTAACCCAATTGGAGTCGGGAGTGGTGGTCTTAACGGACCAAAACTCCGTTTTGGAAGAATCCCCCCTTACTTTTTTAATTGTGGATGATCCCAAAAAGACATTTGCCAAAATCGCCAAAGGTCTTCTGCCACCCTGTCCGTGGAAGGGGATTTCCCCGGAGGCGAAAATCCACCCGTCTGCAAAAATTGCCGAAGGGGTTACGGTTGGTCCAAATACAATTATTTGTGAAAATGTGGTGATAGGGGCGGGTTCTGTTCTTTATCCATCCGTCTATATCGGACCCGATGTAGTGATCGGAGAACACTGTGAATTTCAACCGCACGTGACCATTTTGTGTCGAGCGCAAATCGGTGACAGAGTGAAGATTTTCTCGGGCTCTGTGATTGGCTCCGAAGGTTTTGGATTTCTGGAGGGAGACAGCGGCTTTACAGAAATGCCTCAGATCGGCGGCGTTACCATTGAAGATGATGTAAGGATTGGAGCCAAGTGCACTATTGATAGAAGCACGATTGGTAACACTTTTATTGGACGTGGAACCAAGATGGATGATCAAGTTCATATCGGACACAATTGCCGAATTGGTAAAAATTGTATTCTTTGTGCCCAAGTGGGTTTGGCTGGCTCCACTATTCTCAAAGATGGAGTAATCTTAGGTGGCCAAGTTGGAGTGGCCGGCCATTTGACCATCCATGAGAACGTGATCTGCGGAGGGCAAACGGGAGTCACCCGGGATCTGGAAGCCAATCAAAAATATTTTCAGTGCCCTGCAACTCCTTTGACTGAAGCGCTGCGAACTTACCAATATTCAAAAAAGCTTCCAGAAATGGCAAAAAGACTGCGAAAACTCGAGGAACAAAGAAATGGCTAACTCTTCGATTGAAAGTCAAATCCACCCTACCGCGATTATCCACCCGGAAGCCCAGCTCGGAAATCGTGTCCGTGTTGGTGCGTACTCGGTGATCGGCGAGGGAGTGGTTCTTGGCGATGAATGCGAACTTCAAGAGCATGTCTCCATTCGAGGAAATACGATTCTCGGCAAGGGCGTCAGGGTTTTTCCATTTGCCGTAATTGGTTCCGAGCCCCAACACCTGCATTATAAGCAGGAGCCAACACTGACTGAAATTGGGGATCGAACGGTCATTAGGGAATCAGTCACTGTCCATCGAGGAACTACTCAGGGAACTGGTAAAACAAAAATAGGATCCGATTCCTATTTGATGGCATATGCGCATGTGGCTCATGACTGTGAAATTGGTTCTCATGTTATTCTTTGCAACTCGGTCCAACTAGCTGGCCACGTAATCGTTGAAGATTATGCAAATATTGGTGGTCTCACGGGAGTGGTCCAGTTTTGTAGGGTGGGCAAATTCTGCTACGTGGGTGGTGGAACCCTCTTGCGAAAAGATCTGCCTCCGTACCTCATGGGAAAAGGGAATGATTTCGAAGTGCAAGGGATCAATTCTATTGGTTTGAGCCGCCAAGGAGTAGCCAGCGACACCATCCAAAAGCTGAAAACTCTGTACAAGATTTTTTATCTACAAAACCTGACGGTTTCTGCTGCCATAGAAAAAGCAGTCGTTGAACTGGGGGAATTTACCGAAAGCCGGCACTTTATTGATTTTATCCAAAAGTCGAAAATGGGGTTCGTTAGATAGTGTTTACCGAAAAGCTACAAATCGGATTGCTGGGCCTCGGTAAAATGGGGAGTTACCATTTGGAGAAGCTCTTGCAACACCCTAAAGTCCATTTGGTGGGGGTTTATGACACAGATTCATCACGGTCTCATGAAGTCGCTCAAGACACTGGAGTGACAGCCTATTCGAACTATGAGGACCTTTTATTCGATGCTGATGCTGTTTTTATTGCAAGCCCCACAGCCACTCATTATGAGTTTGCCAAAAAGGCACTGGATAACAATCTTCACGTTTTCGTTGAAAAGCCCATGTGTGAAAGATTGGAGCAGGCGTCGGACTTGGTAAGGATTTCCCACGCGAAAAACCTTGTTTTACAGACGGGGTTTGTTGAGCGCTATCGTTGGCTTTCTTTGATGACTGAGCTGCAAAAGAAGCCGCAACAGAAACCACTTTTGATTTCCGCTGAAAGACAATCGACTGTTCCGTCCAGGGAAAAAGGCATGGATGTGATCAGCGATCTCATGGTTCATGATATCGATTTGGCCCTTTGGATGGTTCAAGAGCCTCCATCCTCTTTCGCCGCAGAAGGGTTTTCCGCCGGACTTACTGAAATCGATCTTGCTTATGTGCGTTTGGAATTTCCCTCTGGAACGGTGGCTCACCTCAAAGCCAATTGGATCTCTCCCAAGAGATACCGGGATGCTCAAGTTGTATGGAATGATAAAGTCATCAACTTTGATCTTTTAAATGGCATGGGGCACATTCTCGAGATTGGAACCGAAGAAACTTCGGAAAACAAAACGATTTCAATGGAAAAAATGGATCCTCTAATGGATCAAGTAGACGCATTCGTCCAAGCGGTTCAAGAATCCAAGAGACCAATCGTTTCTGGTGTGGACGGCTTACGGGCCTTGGAAGTTGCGGAAGCCATCAAGCAGAAAATCCGGGACAAACAAGCGGAGAAGGTCCGCCTCTCCCCCCTCGAGCGAAAATTTCTATCGCGATTTTGGGGGGATTATGCCCACTAAGATCTTTTTGGTGGCAGGAGAGGCGTCAGCGGATCTTGCGGGAGCCAATCTTGTAAGAGACTTAAAAAGATTGTTGCCCGGGGCCTCATTTTTTGGAGTGGGTGGCAAGAGATTGGTTGAGCAGGGAATGGAAGTTCTTGTGCCTTCTGAAGCCTTGAGCGTCGTCGGGGTCATGGAGTGGTGGGATCGAGCGAAAGACATTGTTCTTTCTTATCGAAAAATATTGAAGAGTATCGAACAAAAAAAACCTGACTTGGCTATTTTGATTGATCTGCCCGACTTCAATCTCAGAGTTGCAAAAAAGCTGAAGAAACTTGGCGTGCCGGTGATTTATTATGTTTCGCCGCAAGTGTGGGCATGGAGAAAAAACCGGATTAAGCTCATAAAAGAGCGTGTGGATGAGATGCTTGTTGTATTCCCTTTTGAAAAAGAGATTTACGAAAAAGCCGGGGTTCCTGTTTCCTTTGTTGGCCACCCATTAGTCGAGCTCTTGCAACCAAGAAGACGTTACCGTGACCAAGCCGTTATTCAAAAAACTCCCCGAATAGCTTTAATGCCAGGAAGCAGAAAGAGTGAAATCCGCAATCATGCTGCAATTCTTCGTGGATTGATGGAACGGATCAAGGAGGAATATCCAGATTCCCAGATAAGGGTTCCGATAGCGCCTACTTTGTCAGTGTCTTGGGTATCTGAAAAACTCGGGCTTAAACCGCATGAAGTGTCCGAGGATAGTTGGGACACTCTTCATTGGGCTGACATTGCAGTGGTTGCCAGTGGAACTGCCACTCTGGAAACAGCTTTGATTGGAACCCCATTTTGTCTTTTTTACAAAGTCAGCCCTTCTTCGTCTTGGCTTCTGAAAAACATTATCAAGTACCAAGGTTTTATAGGGATGCCGAATATCCTCTTGAGCCGGCAGGTCGTGAAAGAGTGTTTTCAGGAAAACGCTTCTCCAGACAAAATTTTTTCCGAACTCAAGTTTTTGATCAATAGTGGCCCCTCGCGGTTGAACATGGTTTCCTCGCTGTTAACTTGTCGAAAGCTATTGGGCGAACGGGGAGATCAAACCCGGGCTGCCTCAAGGGTGGTTGAACACCTGAAAAAAAAACAGATGGGTTTAAATCAAGGGTCCCATGACTCCAATTTACCGTGACTTGTTCTGGGTCGTTCTTCTTCCCGTCTCGTGGATTTATTCCGTTGCTGTCGCCCTTGCCTTGAGAATACGTCGAAAAACACACACCAAAATACCGGTTATCTCTGTGGGAAACCTCCACTTGGGTGGCACGGGTAAAACTCCCGCTGTGATTCAGTTGTCCGCCCATTTCCGTAAAAAAAAACCCGCTATTTTATCCCGGGGTTATCGCAGCCGGTTTACAAAACGTGGGGCCAAAGTGGAAAAAAATTCCCTCTCGGGTCCCCGGGATTTTGGAGACGAACCTTGGGAAATGAGCTTTTCCACTTCTTCTGACATTTTTGTGGGCGCTGACCGGTTGAATGTTCTGAAAAAGTTCGACATTCAAAGCAGCCACGGTCTGATTATTCTTGATGACGGGTATCAACACGTTCAAATTTCCAGAGCGGTGAATCTTTTGATCATCCCTGGGGATGAAAACCCCTGGGAATCTGCGTGTTTTCCGCTGGGAACCCTGCGGGAGGGACTGGGCTCAATCAAAAGAGCTTCGTTGGTTGGAATCACCGCTTCAGATCCTCAGAGTCCATGGGTAGAAGATTGGAAACAAATTATTTCCCAAATAGCCCCAAGCACTCCTCTGTTCGTTGGAGTGAGAAAGCTGGCGTCCGTTTCCGATGCTAAAGGTAATGAGTTCAACTCTCAAACAACCCGGTTTGGAGCTTTTTGTGGCATAGGCAGGCCCCAAAGATTTGAGTCAGATATCACCCATTGGGCCCGCATGGATTATTTTAAAAGCTATGCAGACCACCATGCCTATACAAAAGACGATGTACAGGAACTCATCAAAAAAGCCAGGGCATGCTCCATCGGGGCATTGATCACAACTTCGAAAGATTTTTACAAAGTTGCGGATTATTTTCGGGAAGCTGATTTCCCGCTGTTGGTTGCGCGGACCGGATACGAATTTCAACCTGATTTCTGGCAACTTATGAACCAAATGGTGGAACAGGCATGCTGAGGGTTTTGCTTCTTCCCCTTTCCTTTTTGCTCAATGCAGCTCCTCACAGGGTCAAATTATTTTGTGGCACCCTTCTAGGAGCTCTTTTTTTCCATGCTTTTAGATTTAGAAGGAAAGTTGTCCTAAGCAATCTAGAACTTGCCTTTGGGAAAGAAAAACAACCCAGCGAGCTCAGGAAAGTTGCCAGACAGAACTACAACCATTACGCACTCGTTATTTTGGAGTGGATCGAATCATTCTTGTGGACTGCGGATGATTTTAGAACCAAGACGGATCTTTTCTGGGAGCCTATCCAAAA
>Ga0214917_10001968_pt1 | contig 25733 bp, 17 predicted proteins | sample LL_1208_BB_MetaG_FD_177983 | JGI IMG/M metagenome (GOLD analysis project Ga0214917, IMG submission 177983) | Freshwater microbial communities from Lake Lanier, Atlanta, Georgia, United States - LL_1208_BB | ecosystem: Environmental > Aquatic > Freshwater > Lake | place: USA: Georgia | collected...
GCCCGGGGAGATCGTGAGAGGTTTCAGCCACTGGTCAGTATACTCATCAAGGGTCTGTGTTGCCGGGAATCCTTCACAAATCTCGAATACTAAGAATAAAGGAGCGTTGAATTGAAAATCTTTAAACACAATATGTTTTGTGCAAGTCACTCGACGAAAGCAGCACGCCCTCAATTTGTACCCGATGAAGGAGCTCATCGATATTTTAAGAAAAAAAGGTCTCTTCGAGACGCAGAAAGTAGAAATTATGTTCGTCACTGCCAGAAACACACTTTCCAATTGTAAGGTCGGGAAAATTCACAACGAAGATGCCCTCCGAAGGTACGGCTGGAGAAAAGACTGCCGTAATAAAATTAAAATTTGGGCCAGCAATTTCCGCGCGTCTCCTTAGACCGTGAAAGCGGCCTGGTAAGAATTCATTTTTCTTGAGTGTAAATATACAGTTTCGAGCATGCAAGTATTGTATAATTTAACTGTGAAGCAAAATAACTACATCATGAAATCTACCATAGACTGTGTTGGTGGAATATATCTTTGGAACCCCACTCTGCAAAAGGGTTGTATTACATGTATCATACATTCTACACTACCCCTCAAATGACGACGCAAAAAATTTCGCGGCCCTGCAGATCTAGCAACCATTCCAGGAAATGCGAGAACCAGATATAGATGGTGCGGCACCACTGCATCATCCAGTCTGTCAAGAATTCGTCAAAAACAGTTGTACTTGGGTATCCCTACGCAAACGTTCAACCAATATATTCGTGTCGACTGTTTTCCAAATACGGTTGCAAATCCTAGCATCGATTGCTCTCGAGCAAACGCGTCTTTGTGGCGACTTATTCACAAAAGGGAATCGGTAGTCGATTGTAGGAACTAAATGAAGGAAATCATCAATTTGTTCTTGGAGAAAACAATCAAGAAAGTGAGAAAATGAAAAAATTGAAATCGTTTGTCTCAGCAAGTGATCGCAACCTAAATCAATAAAGCCCTCGTCTGTTGCGAGAGTATACCTAGCACATCCGCCAAATAAATCGAATCGTTCACTTATAGTCTCTCTACTAAGTCCAATTTCACATAAATCGTTAACATCAAACAACTCATCAAGAGTCCACGGCGGGAACCACAGACAAGTGTGGCGCGGATTCATTCTCTGTGGTACTATCCACTTAGGAACGGGGCCTGAGAAACAAATCATCTTACTTTTTCGAGGTCCTCTCGGTGGTGGTCCATCGTATAAATACATGGCTCCTTCAATGGTGGGGATTTTATCACATCTTACACCTCCTTTGCCCGGTTCATATACTCGACAGGTACTCATGGTGCAATTATCATGAAACGCTGCAGTGACAATGGTCGCCGATGGATGTTCGTAGCGATAACGATGAAAGGTGTAGAGATAAAACATCGACTTCCCCGACCCTGGTGATCCACAAAGCGTCAACAAATCATATTGTCCCGATTCAAGACATTCCATCATTAGATCATAGTAAACGCGATAACACTGACGAATGTAAAATTTCGATGCACAATACGAATAGGTCAATGGCGGGTCTTGCGGCAATCTTGGCTGGGTGATCCAGAACTTATATTCCTCCGAATCACTGGGGAGAGATGCAGTTCGTCTCGCTTCCTTCGTGCTCGAAACCAGACTCTCCAGTTTGCATAGATCAAAGTGAATCGCGCGGTAAAATATCGGAGCGGAGAGTTCTGGAAGATTTTCCATAAGGTCACTAGAAACATAGAGTCACATCAAGTCACCGGCTCAAAGAAAGCTACGTAAAAGTAATGTTCGCGCTCCTCTGGGGCATAATCAGGCCCATAAACTTCAAGGCAATGTTTCACCATTTACTCAAGACGGTCAGGAGAGCGGCCATCGATTTGCGACGAGACTCAAATTCACGATAATCGGCATGTGCCCGTTGGAACAACTCGTGCTCGTCATAAGTTCCCCAGATTCCAAAGCATATCATACCATCAACCGCTCGCGAGCAGATGCGGCTTTCTTTCGAAGATATAAATGGGAACCTATCGTCTATTTGCGGACGAATATGTAGGATATCATTGCTATCGTCATTAGCATCCTCATACGACATGTGAAGCATCGCAAACGAATCGATGCGCGCGGCTTGCCTTCTCAACTGATCGTGACCTCCGTCCACTAGTCCATCTTCCTTGGAAAGACAATACCTTGCAGATCCTCCAAATAAATCATACCGTTCACTTAAAGTCTCTTTGCTGAGATTTAATTTGCAAACATCGTTAGCATCAAGCAACTCGTCAAGATCCCACATAGGGAACCACAGGCAAGTATGACGCGAAATGAGTTTTTGTTGAAACGTCCACCTAGGCACGGGGCGTGTGAAACAAATCACTTTCTCGTTATGAATAATCCCCGATGGTGGCCCATCAAACAGGTAAATGGCTCCGTGAATTCGGGGAATTTTATCATGTTTTTTTCTCTCTTCCCCCGGTGTATAGACCCAACATTCCTTCATTACACAGTCATCATAGAACGCTGCAGTAACAATGGTGGCAGATGGATTCTCGCGCCTGAAACGATTAAAAGTATAGAGATAAAACAATGACTTGCCCGAGCCTGGTGATCCACATAAGGTCAAACACTCATATCTTCCTGAATCAAGGCATTCCATCATTATTTCATAGTAGACGAGATAGCAATCGCGAGTGTAAAACATCGTGCCGGTAAACGAATTGGTTAGAGGAGGGTCCTCAGGCCGTATCAACTCGGAAACCCACGAATCGGGATCGGTATTATTCACATCCGACGAGGAAATCACTTCTTGGAGAGTACTTGTCGGTTTGCGCGAAACTTGGAAGTCTCTCATAAGATCCTGTAGCATTCTCAAATCGAAAGGTTTATCGCGATAAAACATCGCGTCATAAGATTCCGGTACTGATTCCATAAAACCACTACTATCACCATGGGATACGCACGCAACTAACTAATGAAGAGATCGGATAGACCGAAAAACAGAGCTATACAAACAAAGAGATCAAATGGTACTACGCGTCGGTTTCCTCAATGCGACGCTATATGGACTTGGTACTTTACCCTTGGTTGCATCTTTGCAATATTTGATCGGAAAACAATGTGTCATATACCAAAATCAACAAGAAGCATACCCTCGTATGCATGTCTAAACGAAAAAAATTCGGAGCGCAAATCTTGGTTTATCATTCAAGAGCATCAACCGCAGAACAAGTTACGAAATGTCAGTGGACGATGTTTGATAACGATACTCTCGCTGTTACCAATAAATTGTTTAAATGTGTGGCAGCAAATCCTTCTCAAAGCATGCGAACTGCACTCGATGAGCATCCAAGGAGGCAATATTGAACAGTAGAGTAACACGGGACGTGAACCTTTGCTATATATTGTCGATAAATACGTTTTCAGGCACCTCTTATCGAGAGGCATGAGAATAACTCCGCGAGATTAATGGTGTCGTATGCGTTGCAGTCGATCGACTCCTGGACGACGTCAGACGATTCAGGTCTGTACTTGGCTGTCAATTCCAGGAGGAACATAAGATGTTGATGAATGTCTTTAGATGTGAAGTGCATCGGTCGCAGCTTTCCGCCACAGTTCTCCTGGAAGCAATGATCACCACTACCTTCCACTGTGACTTGTCTTGTTATTGCTGCGCAATCTTCATTTGAGCATCTTGACCAACCCAGTAATGCTTTATTTTGAATATCTCGAATCGCAAGACAGATGAGGTTGCGGATATGAGCCGTTTCGATCTTTTCTTCACCACACTTCAAGCATGTCGGATTCCGAATGGCACTGATGAGATTGGTCGCTACTTTGCATTTACCACACTTCCATAAAACATTCGAGAATCTCGATGTGTCAAAATCCTTATACTTGATATCAACATCGATCTTCACATCCTCGTTACTACCCATAAGAAGATCAGTCATTGCATCAACATCACCAAGTCCGTCACCAGCATCATTGCCGCTTGAAAACCGAGACGGATCGAGCCCTAGCCATTCAGCGATCCGTCCTGAATCAGCCAATTGAGTCGGCGCACATAAACGAGCGATTGGGGGATGAATCTGCTGTGCCTTGTACCAAGCAATGTCCGGCTCTAAACCAAGTCGGGTTGCTTCGTCTGGGCTTCGGGCTCGTTCCGCTACTGACAATGGACCATCCTGACCTTCATCAATTGCACAAATTATGTATGGAATCTCATTCCCTGGACGAATCCGTTCACCTGCTTGCATCCGACGTTTCGCCACTAACACATGAGGCTGATTCTTCGCGTCCGGGTACTCGTCGGGCATCTTGGTGATACCTTTGGTGATCACATACTCACTTAGAGGGATTTGCTTGGAATCCATTTGCTTACCAACAGAACGCAAAAATTCCTCCAGCCATTGGATTGCATCCTCCTTTGATTTGTCCGGACTCAGCAACTGGTCAAGAATCGCACCACCTAGAGATTTACTCATCACACACCAATCTCTTCTGACCATATCGAGACCTTTTTGTTCTCGTTCAAAAACTCTCCGCTCCCAGTCCTTAATCTTCAAACCTGCGTATTTCTTCTTCTTCAGCAACAACAGTGACCTGAACACACCATCCATTTCAATCTCGAGCTTCGTGTACCGTTTATTGACTTCTTTGGCGATCTCTGCACCAATCGCAAGAGCCGCTGTGAAATCATCCTGACCTGTATGAACAAAGATCGAATCAGTGTCTCCATAAACAACATCTAGGCGCAAATTTTTCTCCACCAAATCCACAGTGGATTGAAGTGTTTGTCGACCGGTCCATGTGATCAACGAAGCGATCGGTTTCGCATAGAATCTGCTCGAAGAGAACCCCAAACATCCATACATGGAATTCGCCGTAAGTTTCAAGGCTTGTTGCCGGATATCCAAATTCATCCGGACAGAATCGTTCTTCTCCGTTTTAAGCATTTGCTTCACTGCTCGACGAGAGTTCACCAACCGTGTAATTACTCGCGGTAAAACACCATCCTCTAAACCTCGCTGGGGAGGAGATGGAATGACATCTTCTGCTGATTCGGCCGCGGCCGCCGCTTCCCCGTCGAGCCGTTCAACGGTGGTGAAACAGATGTTGAATTCGCGGATAATCGATGGATACAATGAATTGAAATCCAGAAGCAAAACCAGTTTATCGTACAATCCAGCTTTCGGATCCAAAACCAAACCTCCCATATATGCAGCAGCTTTTTTGCGTTTGAAGGTTGAACCGGTCTGGCCTCCTCCGTGTTCATTCTCGTGGTCGGCATGATCATCGCCATGAGGGAAATCTTCCTCAAACATTTGAGCTGCACTCTTGTGCCCTCCACTGTTACCACCTGCGCCCTTACCAAACGGTTCTTTGTCGGGGACGATATACTTGAGGCGCTTGAATTCGTGGACAAGAAGCCATTCGTTTCGTTCGGCTCGTTTATTCAGTAGAGAATTTGACCATAAATTTCCCGCAAGATTTGTCAGTTGTCGTGTCAGGGGCAAAACCTGAAGTTTCCACGCTATTCGGATCGACAATAACGCGTCACACAGAGTGTGATCTGCCAATGCCCGCATTCCGCCCATTGTACCTGTACACATCTTGACCACAGCGTCTGGATCTGCTGCATCACCTCCCGCAACCATATGCGATGGAATGGGGTGCGGTTGACGATCAATACTGAGCAACCGTTTTGTCAAGTGTCCCAGCTCATAATTTGATTCACGGACTAATTCCCTGGCATTCAAGTACGTATCACAAACCAACCGACCGAGAGTGAATTGTCGACCTGGCCATTGTGTGTTGCCTCCCTTAACTCGAGGAGGATTGGGTTCATCGTTGCGTTGTAATCGACTGATTCTGTGCCATACTTTCAGTCCATAGTACGCCAGCCGATTTGACAAGACGTCTAGTTCGTTCCCAAATACATTGTGACCAATAATAATATCGGGGTCCAATTGCTGAATCTTCGAGCACACCAAAGACAGCAGAGGTTTCTCATCCAATACCTGAATTCCCATCGCTGTTAATTGGTCAACTTCTCGCCGAGGAAGCGCGCGACCTTCCTGCATTCGTACAGCGCAAAATCGACCATTCTGAGAATCAAACCGGATCTCTGTGTCTTGTGATTCGAGTTTAACTGACGGCGCAAAACACATTGCTACGGACGCAATCTCTCGCGACGCTCCCCATGACCCGTGATTGCCTGAATTGGCACCCACGACAGATTTCACCGACAAACCAAGCACTGACAATCGTGGTGGTTCAGGACAGTTTTCACTTATTACAGATATTGGTTTAAATTGTTTGGTTTTCAGAGCTCCAAAGTCCAAGATATACTCTTCCTTACACCAGGACCGCGCACGTTTGTCTTGGCGAATAGCGCCAGCTATTCGAAGCCAACTGGGGCCTTGGACTTTACATTTCACTAGCAACAGTTCTGTCAAAGAAGTGTTTGCTCCAAAAACACGGCTGAAACTCTCCCCCTTCAAATCAGATGGAATCGGTGGGAACTTTGACGGGTACGTGATCTTGAGGAAATTCAGCAATCCATGCGGAACTCCTTTCAGCTCAAACGCATAGTTTCGGCGAACAAGTTGTTTTGGGATTTTAAATTCCTTTATATCCGCAAACGGTTTACGACCAGATTTCCTCAGTGTGTCAAACTCACGGAATATCTCCATAGAATTCTTTAGCGCTATTGTGTCGTCTGATTCCGTCGCATCCTTGTGCAAGAAAAAAACATTGCGGTATATATTCTTGACAACAATACAACAGGACTGAGTATGAAGCCCTGCACCAGTACGAGTTCGACCAAACAGGAGAACGCATGCATTTGCTTGATCTTCATACACATCAACAAGATAAAAATCAAAACCAGGTGTATTATTGGACTGTATTTGGGGAATTTGGGGAGCTTGACTAGGAGCCGATGATTCGTCAAAAACGGCTTCCTGTAAGGTCTCATTATCAGCTTCAGCTGCATCGTCCGATGATGCCCATGTTGTACTCTTTAAAATATCGTCCATTGCGTTCTTCGGGGGTTCATGTACTGGTGCGTCGAGAGGATGAGGATCCTGGTTCGCTTCGTTGGACATATCGGCAGAATCGTTCGCATCGGGAACATCTGGGAAGTCAGCAATATCCTCTTCCATAGCGACTGGTCTTTGTTTCTTAGCGCTTACCTCTTCAGTCACCTGATATGTGTAACTCGCCTGAGAGACTGGAGCATGAACACGTTTAACTTGAGTCACAGTTTGTGGGCGCGAAGGAACCGGAAGCTCCTCGTTATCAATATAGTCCTCAAATTCCTTCATAAGATCATCCAAATTGCTTGCAACGTTTGTTGATCTTATTGATGGAATGCTAGACGCAACAGCAGCCGTTGGTTGAGCACCTGCAGACTGATTGGTTCGGATAAACGAACTAATTGACTTCTGACCCTTTTCCCGGAACGCGGGGATCGGAGCACCGCCACCAGCTTTCCTGTTCTTCATTCTCTCCCGCATGGCCTGCGCTCTCAATTTACGCGCTCGACCCCCGGGTACGTTTTCAAGCTCAAGGTCGTCCATGTCATCCTGGTCCGAATACAGTTCGTTATCATCCCAAACTTCAGCACCATCATCTGCGTAACCGTATCCATCATCATCAACAACGAAGTCATTCCCAGCACGTTCTCGTCTAACACGTTCATACTCACCCTCCTCAACTTCCTCAATAATAGCTTCCGCTTCATGAACCTCATATTGCTCAGTTCGTTTAACTCCACCCTCACGATTTTCTCGAAGCCGTGATAAAGCATCCTTAACGCTGGCTTTTCTACTCATTGTAAAAATCAAAACTATACATGTATATCGGGGCGAATCTGTTAATCAACGGATAGTTCCCCGAAAAAAATTCATGTTCATGTAAAGTATCTATATGACCGAGAAAGATTGTGGAACTTGACGACTATACAATACAGCAGCTTCTAATACTAGTTGAGAATTCGAGTATTACCGGCCTCCTTTCCTCGAGGCGGCACGTTTGGCTTTTCGCTCGTCTCTACGACTTTTCGCAGACCTCCAGGTGCTGGGTGATTCGGTCGTAACTGATTCAGTTGATTCGAGAAGTCTTTCAATTAACCTCTTCTCGTCGGTAAGGTCGATGGGGCGCTGATTCACTAGCTTATGCTGAATGCCGGCTAGAATCGCTTCCAGTGCCGTTATAAATGCTTCGGTCCCATCAGCAGCCTGTACCACACGGTTCAAGATTATCTTGTCAAGTCTCAAGAGAGGCAATATGACTTGCTGTTGTTCGAGCGCGACAATCATAGAAGCATCCATCCATTCATGGTTTCCGATCATTTGTCGTTCGATTAGAGGGATCATTTGTTCGCAGTTATTCTTTGCCTCACCCTCTCTGAACCGCTCGCAATAGTCTATATTGAGGTATTTTGCACCGAGGTCTACTGGTGTTATCCACGATCCTGTTCCGTACACTGCAAGCAGATGCGTTTCTGCTGATTCCACATCAGGTCGTGGATTTTCCCTCAGTTCACGGATCTTACCAACCATTCCGGACAACAGGGTATGTAATCCTTCATTCTCAATAGGGAACGAATCTACAATCCGTTTAAAAGCAGAAACGACTACATTGGAAATCAAATTGCTGGGTTCATCAAACTCCAAAGAAAAGAGTATTCCATATAAAAGCAAACCACGTTCAAGCGAGTCTTTGTAGGCAAAGTCTCGAGAAGATTCATACTCGGCCGAATTTGTGAAACCCTCATATAAATCAATCATCTCGAGTTGTTCAAACGAGAATACAAATGGGTTATCCACATTCACCAATCGCGATAGTATACGCTTATATGTGCCGATTCGAACAATAGTTGATACCACATCGTTTGGGGCTATTCCGACACATCGGTCCAGGAACAGCTGACGATTAATATACATCAGAGAACGATATATGCTTGATCGACTATTGGGAGATATTGGGGCATCCTCAGACATTAAAAGTAGGAGAACTGATTTATACAAACGCACCAATTCCTCATTTTCCCACGTCAAGAGGTTGCTAACCACACCAAACACCAATTCATACCAGCCATCGTGCCCTGGCAAGAACTCAGGTACTCCCGATGAACTAGGCATCGATCTTGTACCCTTCGTGTCAAAGGAAGGGGTTGGAGGCGGGGAAACCCGAGCATGATATTGGTGCAAACTGGATGATTCGTCCTTGAGCAAACTTCCATAGAAGGCAAGAACCGTGTCGATCAAGCTCCGCTCAGCAGGTGTGAGTCTAGCCATCATATTCTTTTCATCTCCCATAACGGCATAGTCAACAACTGCCATAGTCTTGAGTTTACCTACTCCTTTCCTGCTTGTGGAAGCCGGCCCTCTTGGATGTCCTGATAATGCCACAGTGTAACCAAGAAGCTTCGTCCAGAACTGTTCATGAGTCGGCACATCCGGTGTTCCGATTAATCTCATCCTACCAGAACTTTCAACCCGATGATATATGGCGATAAATTCCCGTTTGAGTGATAGCATGATTTCGGCGATCTGGCTACAAAACGCCATATCTTCACTAATAAATTTGACATGATAGTGAATCTCTGCCATCCTATCGCACACGGATAACGGTGCAGGGATAGGGGCTCGTTCGATCAAAGCCTCAACAAACTCATCGTCTTTATAACAGGTTCGGACTGATAAATGATTGGACCCACCACTCATCCTTGCAGATGACCCCGAGACGACGACATAGCTTGAAACGAGAAGTGCTACAACTGTTAGGGTAGAGCTTCTTATCATACGGAGTTATAACAAACTAGAAAAGTGGTAAGTCAATTGATAATGGACGGATGATAGTCATGAACAACAGAATGCGATTCGGCCTTAATACACTCGAAATAAGCAATAGCCCGTTGGGTATTTCCTGCGCTCGTGTTTTGATTTTTTTCTGTAGTAAATCTTCGGACGGACCACTGTTCTATATGAAACTAAAGTTAATGAACACCTCTAGGTATTATCAAACTCTCGAAAACAGTTCGATGATTTCGGACAGGAATGTTTCGAGAACATCGACTGTTGGGGCACATATCGACTCTGAACCTTCAGCTACTTCTCTTTGCGCCTTTATCAAGAATGCATCCATCGTCATCACTGCCCGATTAATGCATGAAGGGATTCTCGGGAATTCGGTCGAACTTACCACTCGCAACATGTACCACATGCCCACCATGACAGGTCTCGAAAGTTCGGACTCGATCATTACAGTTGATTTTATGAGATTAAACGAGCGGTCCAAAATCCTCATCGCGAAGTTGCAATGAATTACTGAACTCTCGTCATCCATGAATCGATTCTTGCAATGTCCATCGGGAGACGTCAAATTGAACCCAGCTGCAATAAGCATCGAAGAGGAATGATCCACACCTTGACCAATCCCCTCCAGTAAATAATCCTCAATCACGATGGCTGGCACCCAAGCTTTCCCAAGAGCTGCCCTGATCTGGTATACAACCCTGTTGAGTTCAATGAGATCCTGCATATTCAAGTCGTTCAAGTCACCAATTTTAAGACCCGTCAAACACCATAGATAATACTCCACCAGATTTGGATCATTAGGTGTTATGAGTGTTGATAGTTCGTATCCCAAGAGAACGACATTTACCAAAGCTCGCTCAACATTGGTACGCATTACAAAGTCTCTGCTTGCTGTGAAATCCTCCGATTCAGTAACCGCTGAGTACAATTGGGTTATAAGATCCTCTGGAAGGCCACGAGCGGAGTTGCATGCCCTAAACAGACGATCATACATCGCTATGTGGGAACCTCGTTTTGCAAGGTAAGTGAATTCGCCTAATTTGTCATAAGTCAGCTGCTTGTGGACGAAATTGAGAAACGGATCATCCACTGATCCTCTCTTCTCATACAGACAGTTCATGTATGATTCAACAAGGCCCGTGTCTTCAAATAAAAGGAGACTCGGGTATACCGACGCAATAACAGAATTGCTTTCGAATAGATTTGTCGATATCCTCATAGCATATATGAGATCGAGATGCGGTATAGAAATGGAAGATCCCTCGAGATTCGAGGCTGATTTCCACTGAAATAGGTACAAAACATTCAACACTGAGTTAGCAAAGATCGTAGTGTCCCCCGAGTTGATACTAACAGCGAGCAGCAGGCAATCCATCACCTCCTGGAGTCTTCCTATATCATCAATCTTCTCACTGGCACCCGCGTCATCGAAAAAACTGAGGATTCTATGACTGACTGTGACCCTAGCCTCGTTTAGGAGGATACTCCGCCGGGAAACACTCTCCGTGGGAACCAAAGCCAAGAACTGTTGCACAGACGCAATGAGACTGTGTGCATCGCGGCCCGTTACTATTCCTCTATTAATCATATCCTCAACCACATCGTTGAAATCTCGTGATGGGTTCTGTGAGCCCAAAAAACCGGTGATTAATGAGCCGATTCGATAAGGAACCTCCGCGAGGTTCTCCAGGTATGAGCCAGAGCTTACTGCTAAGCACGCCGACAAACTGATCAAAAACCACATCGGCGTGAAAACTAACAGTGAGGGCTGAAAATTTTGAATGGAGGCGAATTCCGTGCTGGTGACAATTACTCAACACAGATTTCCTGGTTTATTCACTGGAACGTTGAACGGTGAGAGCAACATGTGGAGCAAGTATCCATTTGCGGCGAACGATGTATGACTTTGACTACCTATTCTCTATTCTCGACGCAGGTTCTTAAATTCATTGACGAATTCAATTCCATTCATCGTGAGTCGAAGAGTACGGTTTCTCTTTTACTTTTCAGCATTTTACTAGGTTCGGACGGAAATGTGTTCGTCACAATTGTGGATGCATCGGGTTTAAGCGTATACCAATCCTGGAGCAAGCTCACTTGTCCACTGTCTGAAGGTGTTTTGAAAGGACTTTATCATTTTCCCTTGGTGACTGGTAACGTCTTGCTCATGTTGGAGGCACCATTCCAAGCATTGATTCAAAGCTGTAACGTTGTGGGCTCTACGGGGCAGGTTCATGCTATTATAAACCCTGCCATCGTTTCCGATGTCGAATTAGGATTCTTGAAGAGATGGTATCGAAACATTTGGTTTGCAGAGACTAATGGCCAACCGTATGATCCACACGCCGATCGTATGGACCTCTTCCGCCGCCGTGCCCTTCTTATACACGGAACAAAAGACGCGAAATCATTTCTTCATGTGTTCGAAAGTCACGACTCGATCCTGAAGACGATTTGCACGTACATGGGCACGTTCCCGTCAAAGACCGTAACAACAGTTGTGAACCGTCTTCCACCACCCTTGGCACTGAATCCACTTAATGCAACACTATTTGCCCGTGAATATGTGGAATATTTCAAGACCTATGTTGGTCCAGTATTCTCGTTCCTCTCATCTAATCAATCGTCATTCTGGATGATGGGATGCTATCAACTCGATGAATCATTCACAGCTGATCAATGCTGCGAATCTCTTCTCCGGCTCCAATCTGCTTCATGTGGTTACGATACTGGAGTGAAGCCGAAAGAACAGCTGATGATTGGTTCAACTATGGCTCTCATTTCCAGGTTCAAAAAATCGTGGGCAACTACGAATCAACATCATCCTCCACCACCTATTCAAACGTCCCTTGATGAATCCGACACTATTCGCTCCACTCTCGCGTCTCTATTTGCTGTTGAAGAAAACACATCCTCCGTTGCCTCTGTACATCCTCCTTCAGGTATTCCTATCCCGGCGGGTACCGCCGGGATGCAGCCCGATGAAGCCACCCATATTCGTGAAGCTGCCATGAACGTTGTATGGTCTCATTCCAATAGGAGTCTAGATGGTCCGTTTGCAGACACTCTCCGAAGTTTAGCTGAGGAACTATTATTGCAAGCAAACGCTTCGGCTGCCACAGTGGCTCAGCCGAATCATCCAAACGCACCCTTGTTGTCAACCCTCCTACAAACCCCACCAGGAGACGGACAATCAACCGTATGGTCGACTCAACCTTCACCTGTGCCGCAGCTCCCCCGATTCCTTCTCGAGGATATCCTCAGCTGATTCTCAAACCACATTTATGGTAAACATTAGCAAGTAGAAACTTTTCAATTTTCTTGCGTCCTACTTCCCTCTTACTCCGCCTCGACTAGTTGTAATGAAACGATTTGTATCGTGGATGTCATCGAAGAATGGTCAGAGGCGTCAGTCTGACAATTCTGAAGATGACGGAACCAATCTGCCCCGCGGAGTTCAGCGAGTGTATATGATGGAGAAAGATGCAGGACATCGGGGTCCAATAGTTGGTGCTTTTTTAGTAGATGTGTTCACTGATGAACAAGTTGTTGTTATTGTAACTCCCAGTGGAGTGTCAGTAATGACTACAGAGGAAGGCCGATCCATTGCATACCGCCGCCCAGAGTCTGGCGACGCATTCACAGCGTGTGCCTTTATCCCGATATCCACCAAATTGGATGATAACGAGATCCTCACGAAGAACTGCGGACTCGTTTTAGGTACTCAGGAAGGTCGATTAGAACTTCTTGAAGTTTCATCTTCCGACCTCAAAGTGCTTCATCAATGTATGGAAAAGACATCCTCTATTTCCGCAATAGAACGTCTTCGGTGTGTTCCATCCGTTGTTGCGGTAGGAACAGTTGATGGCCGACTACTACTATGGGACCCAGTTGTTCATCCATTCACCCCAACAGTTTCCCTGCGGGTTCGAGATGAACCTGCAGCTATCCAATGTATTGCAAGTGTAGGTGAATCGGAGATTTGGCTAAGTACAACTTCCAACTCAGTTCATGTTTTCTCTGTTGCTGTTGATACTTCCACTAAAGTTCGAACTGTTACATGCACTGCTGGCTCGCCAACAGATGTCTCGCTACCAATATCAGACATGGTCGAGTCACGTTCGCAAAACCTTCTCATATGTTTGTCGTCTGGCTCAGAGATTGTCTTGGTCGATTTAGCTACCAAGAAAATCCTCCACCGATACCCCGCGCGGCTCATGTCTTGTGGTGCCGCCGTGACATCAATCACAGCCTTTGACGACGATGAATCGACCTTTATAGTCCTTGGTGGTGTGGAAGGTTCGTTATGTATTCGGGAACTCAATAGGAGAAGAAAAGACAACAAACTTCAATGCTTACTGCTCCGATGTTTTGACAAACTGGTGCCCGAGAGAAACGACCAGGTCCAGATTCCCGAAGGATGCCCAGTGTCCAGTTTGTCGATCGCTACCAACGATTTGTGTGTTGTGGGTGATGCAGCTTGCTCTGTCTTTGTGATCAATATGAGTTTACATCAATGGCGAAGTGCGATTGAACAGGGGTCTTCTGCTGATGACAATGAAGAGGAACATGTAGAGTCACGAGAAGAAACGAGAGAACCTTCGTCCGAGGAAACAGCCGCTGAGTCGAAAGGGGATGTACCGAAGCAACCTGTCGTTGAGCCAGCACGACAGCGATCCATAGAGTTACCAATCGAGACCCGCCAGCTGCCAAGACGAGATGAACCGGAGCAGGCCGACGCTGAGATAGTGGAGAGTCCTAGCAAACAGGATCCTGTCAAACCCGAAGACTTATCACCGAAATATACTGTTGTTTCACCAAAGAGTAATCATTCTTCAAAAAGTAGAGAAAGTCATGTTTCGCCTAATCACATAGAGGAGCGATTGATGTCACCGAAGAGTGCTAAATCGGAGTCAGTGGGTCAGGGGCCAGGATTGCCTGCGTCCGATGACGTGAATGGATCTCCAAAAAGTGCGGCTTCGCCGGAAAGAGTCTCTCAAGAATCTCCACGAAGTTCTTCCCCAACATCGTCACATCATGGAGGGTCCCCAAAGAACGTTGAGTCGCCGAAAAATGCAGATTCGCAACGAAGCGCCGACTCACCTCAAAGCGGCATATCCCCGAAGAAGGTAGGCTCCCCACTTGGCGCTGAATCACCCCAAAGCGCCGTATCCCCGAAGAAACCAGATTCTCAACGTAGCGCCGCCTCACCCCAAAGCGTCGCATCCCCGAAGAAGGCAGACTCGCCACGTAGTGTTTCGTCTTCGTTGGGTTCACCAAAATCTGAGCAGTCGAGACAAAATCCGTCATCACCAAAATTGGCTCCTCAATTGGAGGAGAGTTTTTCTGAGGAGGACAAGGGTCCTGAAACACGAAAGCAATCAGATCTATAGTAGTCAGCGCACAATTGGTTTCTTTTTAAATTATATATGGTACAACTGGTAGTATATTATTGCATTAGTGTATCATCTAATAGGGAGTCCTTGACGAGGTGCCACCCGAAACTGCATGTGCGGCTCATTCTTTGGCAATCAGAGATCTCAAACATATCTAGAAAAACGTCATAGTTTATCACGAGTAGTTTGTCCTCATCTTCTGTGCCAAGGGATGCCATTATATCAGCCATTACATCACCGTCATGAGCGTGGACATCACTCACATCATTCTCTTGCCAACGCAAGTACTCAATGATACATCTTTGCTGATGTTTAGTCATTCGCCATTCCGCATCAAGTGATTGGTTCAACGCGTTGAATGCGCGATAAAACGCGTGACGATCGATTTGACCGCTTCGCGATTTATCCATATGCACACAGGCTACTCTCAGTGCGTTTCTATGGAAATAAACCGCCGCATTGGCATGTTCCACTATCCGATCTCTCAATACACGACCACTATTAGTGCCCTCTATGTAACAAGCGGCAAAGAACTTCAAGAGAGAGATTTCAGTGTCATCTGGACCTACTCCAAGTTCATTCTCCTCTGCAGCAACAAAGCGTAAAATGGTCGCCATTTTGCCCGCATACTCTTTCATACGCAAGTCACCCAGGGCTTGCTCGAGTCGTGAAGTGGCATCCCCCAAAGACACAACCAGAGACGTGTCGGACGCGGCCAACACTTCCTTGAAGAATCTCACAATTGAATCCTCTGCGTCTGAGTACTTCGAAAACACCTTTTGTCGGAGTAGTGGGAAAAACTCAATAGCCATCCTACCAACGTCAATCACCTCTTCTGAAGTGACAATATCGGGCGCAGATTCCACCAGTGAAAAGTAGGACCTGACATACTCGGACAAGGATGCAAACACTGAGAGAATGGACACCCCAGAAGGAGATCCTGTGGACGTTTCAAGCAACGCTTGAGTCATGATAAACGCTTGTGCTGCAGTCACAGATGGACAATTTGCTTGCAGAATTTCCCTGAATCTCTCCCCGGTCAATGTCTTGGAATTGTTCCGATAATACTCCGTCAGCAACGCTTGCTGAACCAAAACATCTCTCGATATAATTTCGTGGAAGAAACCGCGAACAACGGCACTTTCCCACGTATCAACCAAAGCCGTTTCTCCGATTCTAACGGTGGCCTTGAACCGGTTCAAAAACTGGACATAATCGATCCCCCGATTGCCTGGAGTCAAGTCGAGCTCCAACTGTTCAATGAGTCCTAACCATGGGAAATGGGACCCAATTATACTGCTACAAACCATCTCCCAGTCATGGATAGCGAGGACAAAACCTTGTCTACCAGAGACAGAGTATTTGGCATAGAAATGATTCCACAGTTGTCGCTTGTGCTGCACTATTAGAGCGCTCACATACTCGCCAACTTTTTGCTGTAAATGGTTCAACATCCCTGGGCTGTTCTTATCCATAGGAGCTCGTTCTGTCTCGATCTCGTGCGCTATAAACATGCGAACGTCTTGAGTGGCATTTTGATGCTTTGCGAGCACATCCCGAGTCACCCCAAGCGGAGGAGCCCAGTGTTCAAAAAGTGTGCGGTTCATTAGCAATTGAGGGAACAAGGACGGAGTGAAGATTGCCACTCCGCCATAGTTCTGAGATGAACCACAGTAATTGGAAGCCGTGAATATGGTGATAAGTCTCTGCTTATGATGAAACGCAACTCCTCGTTGATTCGATGGCACTTGATGAGCTCGAATGATCGCCGCTAAATTATTCGCATCTGCAAACGCCTTTGTATGAGTGGACAAAAACGGAGTCCCTCGTCCTTTCGGACCATCCGGCTCTTGAGGATCTGACCATAAAATTTGATACATCCATTGTTCGAGGACCGTTTTTGGAGCTGGAGGAATCTTCATCCGGTGGGGAAGGTCTCGAAAATGTTTCAGCAAAACACTAGAGTTGGTAGAGGTTGATTGGGATGGTGGAACGGGGATTCCTCCATGAAGAACCAATATTCGAGGAGAAATGTATTCCCAGGAATCAGAACCAGAACCCCACGTAATGATATTGTGACCATCAGCATTGCATGATCTCTTTGCGGTTCTCTTTTCAAATACCAACTCACCAGGGTCGGATCGAACAAACGCTCGATGACCAGTAGAAGCATCTTTTCGCTTCAAAACAACTTCCGTGGTTTGACCAATCGATTTCGGTGAAGAAGACGGTGACTTGTCTTCTGAATGTGATAGTGAAGCCAAACTCAAATCAATAACTGCACCTGTAATGTTGCATCTATACTGACCGATCCACGAATCAATAACACATGCAAGTGGCATGGAATAAAAGAGTTTGAGAAACTCACTGTGGAGATTGCCGCCTGGAATCGGACCAAACTTGTGCTTTAGTTCGGCCAAGAACCCATAGTAAATATTGCAGTAATCATCTTCGTGGTTGCCTCGGATAATGTGAACTGAGTTGTAGCTGTTTAGCTTAAACAGGAACAAGATGAGGAAGATCTCAATTGCATGTCCGCCTCTGTCACAAATATCACCATTGAATATGTATATATTGGAAGGGGAAGGAAGACCATTCTTAAAGAAAACCCAGACTAAATCTTCAAGCTGACCATGAGTGTCTCCACACACAATCAGGCGACCATTAGCAGGGACTGTGGCGGATATAAGTGAAGTTGGGGCGTTCTCCTCAATCAGTTGGCGGATAGCAACCACCAAACGCATCATTGCGTCTGCCGACGCAATGACCTGGGTGTAGTCACTAACAGTACAAACAGCGCCCATAGTTCCTCCAATGGAATTGGTGGATGGGCAGTATGCATGCAAACTTACAAGCAAATTCATCATCTTAACAATGTCCGGGACAGGGACGGGGTTTCCTTTGCATGAATCGAGAATTCGATCAAGTAACGGACCCTCCATGTACGACGCAGCTGGAGATCGAGCCAATTGACTGTTCGTATGACCCCTCATCGACTGAGTTGATATCCACGACGACGAACGAGTACGAGCGACAGTTGGGAAAATACCACTCGGTACACTGCTTGTAGGATTACTATTTCCAAAAACGCTACTTGAACTGACAAACGACCCTTTTGAGAAATGCTTGAGTTTGGAAGCGTTTGCTTTTCGTTGAGCATCTTCTTTCTCCAGCAATTTAAGGACCTTGGTAGAGAGAAGGGCTGCTTGAACTTGGAAATTGTATTCATCAATGGCCTCACATTCCATGTAGGCGCTTAATTGACCATTCTTCACCGACTCTTTGGATGAGTGTACACTTTGTGGTGACATATCCATACTTGACGCGGAATCTCCATCTCCGGATACTGTCCGGTATAGCATGTCGGCTCGGGAAAGTTTCCGGGCAAAACTAGGCGAAGCGATTGTTAGGTTGTGCAATCAGATGGTCGTGGAGTTCTTATAACGGAGTTAAGGTGTGAGATGTATACAAAGAGAGATTCAAAAGTGCATTCCTGTGCAAATTTTTGTAGTCTCTTCAAGGACGGAATTTTGATTGAGTAAGGATGGGAATTCAGGGATTACTAAAATCGTTGGAGCCGATTTCGACCGAAAGATCTTTGAATGAGTTGTATGGACTTCGTGTCGCTGTGGATGGATACGTCTGGTTGCATAGAGGTATTTTCTCGTGCGCAGTTGATATTGCCAGAGGAATACCAAACGATTCTTACGTGTCCTATTTCAAGAATCGCATTCAACAATTACAGAGGTACGCTTTGATTCAATCATTCTCGTTTCTATGCGTTTTAGACACAATATCAGTGTGACCGTTGTTTTCGATGGGGCGCCTTTGCCCTCAAAACGTGACACAGAAATCATTAGACGCAAGGCACGTGAAGAATCGTTGATTCGAGCTCGTGAACTGGAAGCGTCCGGGGACAAAACACAGGCATATGCGTTTTACGCTAAATCGGTAGATGTGACCCCTGAAATGGCATTCAAAGTTACTCAGGCCATTCGACCAATGGGTGTTGAAGTAATTGTTGCTCCATACGAAGCCGATGCTCAGCTGGCGTACTTGTCACGTAACAATTTGATTGATTTTGTTATTTCCGAAGACTCAGATCTTCTCGTTTACGGTTGTTCTCGTGTGTTGTACAAATTCGACTATAGGACCGAAAAAGGTCGTGAAATTGTCACATCAAATATTTTTCAAAATCATCCCGATTTTTCCAGAATATCCACACCCATCTCGTTCCTTATTACATGCATTCTGTCTGGCTGTGATTACCTGCCTTCCCTCAATCAGGTCGGGATCCGTAAAGCCATTTCGATCGGTACTCGGTTGGAGAATTTCCTCACTCCATCGGTCACTCTGGAAAGTGTTGTTAATCGCGTCATTACTCTTCTCAAACTCTCCAATTTCAATACGGAATGTATTGAGGATTTGGATGGCCAAATAATGAGAGCGATTCTAACATTTCAGCATCAAACAATTTTTTGTCCAAACGAGAAAAAACTCGTTTATCTCTCTGAGATATGGCATGCATTTCCCACTACAGAATTCCTCGGTGAACTCTACGATTGCGAAACCGCAATCCGAGTTGCTAACTGTGAAATCCATCCCGAAACAAAGTTGCCGTTTTGTCTTTCCGAGAAAGTTGAAGAGGAAAAGCCGGTGAATCCGGTCTCCAAAACCAGACCAGTTCGCCGTTTAAAAAAATCGTCACGAGATCCAAAATGTTTGACTCTGATGGCATGTTGGTCAGCGCTAACTGATTCAACAAATAGAGCTGGTATCATTAGTAGTGGGGACGGTCGGGAAGATGATAAAAAGGACCAAGTGACGGTGATCTCGTTGTCCCCAGATTCACCAGATTCACCAGATTCCCCGAAACATCCACCACTCAAAATTACACGTATAAATCCGTTACCCCCTTCGTCCTCGTCGTCATTACCTCCGACAGACAACGTTTTAGATTTAGAAAAATTTTCGCTCGAAGAGTATGTGTCACAAAATTGATTTCTTTTTTTTTTCTCCGAATTTTTTTTCGTCCCCGAAATTCCTCGTCTAGTGTTACAGATGACTAGTCTCATAACACGGCCTATGATGCGTGTTTCGCGATGTATAGTGATTACGAGACAACCGAATATCGCATTGTTCACATCGTTATCGCAACGAAGGTTTTGTTCGTCATCGATTCCTCCTCCGCCTCCTTCACCACCATCAAAACCAACAGTGATGTCGCGTGTCACATCGTTTATTCAGTGGCTTCGATTAACGGCAAAAGAGAAGGGTAAACCGTTTCTGGCATGGTACGTTTTCCTGTACTTTGGGGGTCTCGTGGGGGCGTACGGGATCGTGCGATTCTACGGGAAAGTGGAACCCGAATCGGTTCGCGAGTGGGCATACAAACTCAGGGTGGATAAAATAGTCGATGTAGAATCAATAGAACTGACAAAGAAAAATTGTGAATATTTTGCAGCTCTTTTGCTGAATGAGTCGGTCGACACTCCCCGACTCATTCTAGCTGTTCTCACAATCGACCGTGTCATTCTTATTGGACGCAAAGTGCTCAGACGTTAGGTAATAGGTATTATTTAGATTGAGTTAGGAACAATTTTTTTAGGTCTGGTTTTTTTCGATATCGGGCGGTTTTAGATGAATAAGGAGAATGAATCCTCGGGTGCAATCTTGGCTGATATTTCGTCGTTTTATCCGGTCGGTGGAAAGACATCGTACAACGGAGGATCGTCAGGGTTAGGTAAATTTATTCAGCGGTTAGAGATGCAGCTGACCAGTAACACGGAACAGTTTCAGTTGGAAATTGATCGTATAAATCGAGGTGTTTTGGGATCCTTGAAAAACGGAAATGAAAAAATTTTGATTGATAAAATCCATTCCCTTGAACAACGAATTGAAGGTCTTGAAGACGACAATCATCATTTACAGGAAGCGCTCAACTCTGCCGAAAATGAGAACAAATTGTTGGAGAAACAACTCGCTCTTTTTTCGACTGAAAACTCCCGACTAAAGCAGTCAAAAATCTCATCCCTCAATTCCCGCCGCTCACCTAATCGAACGTCTCAACCTCCAACTGTGGACATTGACAAATACAGGCGCGCTTTGTTGTATATTGACGAACTACAGCATCGTTTGCGTCCCAATTAATTTACATTTTCCCCCCTAAACGTAGGTAAAACAATTATTTTTTTCCCCTCTCGCTTTCCTCCCATCACCATTATTTCAGATTCAAAAAATGGTACTTCCAGTACCTATGGGAGGATTTGGTGGTGTGCGGCCAACGTTGTCGCCAACCACTGCGAAAACCATGTACTGGTTCTTTGGGATCCTTATAGGTATAGAATTCGGCCTGTGTGGCCTAAGATTTTACTTCCTGGATATTTGGGGTGGCGTCATTATGTCTCTGATTGGTATTTTTGGAATATTTGTAATTCGATATAATTTCGACCTTCAATGGGTTGTAATGTTTGGTATTACAATTTTTTTCTATGGCCTTATTCATTTCGTAATGATGCTTGAACGAATAGTTATTGGTTATGGCGACTTTTTCTCCACAAGCGGAGATCCGCGTTTATTTGTTCGTGACCTCGTCTTTGTTGCCGCCCCAATTGTTGATTGGGGTCTCATGGGACTCTGCATCTACATGTACCGCAAAATGATGTACGGAGACGATGTGGGCGCCACATACGAGGAACAGCGACCATTAACTGGTGCAGGAGGCGGATCAATTGTCTCTTCAGGTTCTCTCGTTGGCCGAACATCCACAACAGGAACAATCTCACGTTCAAACTCGACATTCACTCCGTTCAGTGGAACCGGAAGACGACTCGAATAAGACGTATATGACAACGAAAAATTTTTTCCATTTATTTTTTCCTCCTCACCAAGTTTTTCACCTAGTTGTTTGCATGCAAATTCCTAAAATTAATTGGTTCAAAGTAGCGTTCTTTCTAGCTCTTCTCGGGGTCATTGCCACCTGTGGAATATCTTTCCACGCTAAACGGTACTGGGATGCAGTTATGCTGCTCTTCGTGGGGGTCGCTGGGATCACTCTCTTGTTCTATGTTGGGTTCACTCCGTTGGCGGTCGCAGTTGGGTACTTGACATTGATAGGAATGTATGTGCTGATTGATTTGATCATTATCCTGTACCACTCGAAAGAGTACCAGAATTTCTTGTCCCGGGAAAAGGGGAGACGAACGTTTCTTCACGAAGTGGTTTTAGTTTGCGCTCCAATTTTTTGCTCTTTCCTTGTTGCACTAACTATTATCATTTATCGCCGAGAGAGCAACAAACCAGTCCGCGCCGGACGTGGAAGTATTATCGAGCGCACCTTTACTATTTCCGAAGATTTAAAGAAGGAAGAAGATAAACCCTTAATTGAAGACTACTTGTAGCAATAATTTTTTCCCCAACTTGTTCCCATCTGTCCTAAGCATACCGCCTGCCTAGATGAGTTGCTGCGATCACGATCACCATGAGCATCCGCATGAAGATGACGACGACATTGCGGAAATGCATCATTTTCGTGAGATTGTTGATTCCATGAAAAATTACAGAATTGATTGTGATATTGCTTCTTTGGACCAAAAAACGAAAACTGCTGTGGGGATTAATGCCAGATTTCTCGATTCTATTGTCGCAGACAGTGGTGCCTTATTTGGAGATTCAGCTGGAAGTGTGACTGAGCCTGCTCAACCAACAGCTTCACACAATGTATCGAAAGTTCGTTCAACTTTGAAACAATTTGTTCGCGAATGGAGCAAGGAAGGAGCAGAAGAAAGAGAGAAATGTTTCACCCCGTTACTAGAAGGATTGACCAAGTATTTACCGATTAACGGAAATTCTTCCCCTGCACCGTTTGTGCTTTGTCCGGGGTCTGGACTCGGCCGCCTTCCCTATGAGATTGCTTCCCTGGGTTACGAATGCCAAGGGAACGAATTCAGTTACCACATGTTGCTTGGGTCTCATTTCATTTTAAACTCCCCGAAAATTTCCGCATCAGAATCAGCTGTTCTTTTCCCGTACGCTCTGAGTTATGCCAACGTCCGTAGCAGCGAAACAGACCGACTAAGACCCATTCGTATTCCCGATATTTTACCGGGTCGAACGAAGGGTCAAATGTCGATGTGCGCAGGTGAGTTTGTGGAAGTGTATGAGCGACAAGGTTACGGAATAGCAGACGGCATAGTCACTTGTTTCTTTATCGATACAGCGAAGAATATCTTGCTCTATATTCGGACGATAGCGAACGCAATAAAGGAGGGCGGTGTGTGGATCAATATGGGACCTTTGTTGTATCATTATGCGGAACATCATGATGCGATCTCTGTCGAGTTTTCCTGGGAAGAAGTTCGTGAATTTATTTCGGATTTTTTTCATATTGAAGATGAGAAGACCGGAATCGAATGTGTTTATTCTTCGAATAATAGAGCCATGAACAAAACAGTCTATAAATGTATTTACTTTGCCGCAAGGAGGAACGGCAAATTAGTCGACGGGTATTCGAATCCAGTCTTTTAGATGTTGTTACTGATCGAGTATTGTGTCGTTTTTAAAAAATTATTTTTTAGGCATATTTTGTCATGAACACTGACGTGGGGGGAAATGTTACTGCAGAACCAGACTCGGTGGTGGGTCGGCCGACTGGTCAGTCCCTGCTGACCAGTCCTGTCATCGAATTAAACGAGTCCGTTATTTCGGAGCTCAAAACGATTTCATCTGCGAATTTTATTCATTCAAAAACGGAGCATTTGAAATTCGTCTCTCCTAATCCGTCCGGTCAACTTTTTCCGTTCCCAAACATCCATACCATATCAATCGAGAATCTGCAGCTTGATGGAGATGCGCTCTCATTTTTATCTGATCTCGCCGTCTTTTATCCAACCCTGACTTGCCTGAGATTCTCAAGAATCGACTGGCCAATCTGTAAGGAGTTTAAAGATATTCTGCTTGATCGGTTTATCCCGAGCCGATGGATGACTGTTCAGGACGCCGTTGCCCGATGGTACTGTAACGATTTTGGTGAGTTGTCGGTGCATGCAAAAAACCATTCAGAACTTTTCATGGTTGCGAATTTATTTGCGCAAAAAATTTCTTATTTCCACAATTTGATTGAACTGAGATTCGACAATTCACCATATTTGGGCTGTGCATGGAAACCAATGACTTTATCAAGTGATCCACCTCAAACGTTTTGGGGTCTTGTCTTTCAACTTGTGCCGAAAACTATTGAAGTTCTCGCCATCAATAATTCTGGTTTATATGACGAAACGTTTCTTAGTTTTCCGCCCCTCTTTTCGGTCACGGAAAGTTACTACCCGAACTTGAAACGTCTCTGTCTTGGGGACAATCACATTTCAGATATTGGTCTCCGGTTGCTGCTGACATACGATGCATGCGCGGAAAATGTTGGCTTGAACTTGACGATCAAAGAGATTAATCTGGAGAACAATTTGATCCAACTCGAGTCGAAGCAAGTGCGCGAAATTGTGGAAAAAATAGTTCAGGCTGGAGTTGATATTCGATTACTCTGCCCGGACGAGAACCGCGAAGAAACCAAAGATTGGGAAATGGTTGCTCAGCCATCACCTAAACGGGAGAGTGATTGGATGATCGACGATGACGATGAGAACGATTCGGATTTCGAAGCTGATGAAGAATCAACTGGAGACTCTGTTTCTGGTTCTGACTCGTCCGAGTCGAGCGGCAGTTCTTCCGGCTACGAAAGTGAGGGATCCGATTTACTGAAACTGTTAGACGACGAAGAATAGGAGTAGGAAGATTTTACATATTCATCACAGAGTTTGCGAAATGAGGGTTTTGGTTAAGTTGATCGTGTGTCGATTCTTCCTAGTACTATCATGTCGGATTGGTTCAAAGTGAAGGCGGCCATCTCGGACTCTACTAGATCGCAATTAACCAAGGTGTATGCTCTCCTAACGGTTGGGGTTATTAGTGCAGCTTTCGGTTGTTATGCCGATATGCACTATTTTCATTCTGGTGGAACGTTCACTGCTCTTGCCGGGGCATTGATGTTTGCAGGTGCCCGCTCTCTCCCTATGAGGAAGGGTGACAATACGGCGACTTACATGTTCATAGGCGCAGCGGCGTTTGAAGGAATGTCCCTCAGTCCCTTGATCCATACCGCATTGAGGTATTATCCCCAGGCACTGATTAGTGTGTTCCTCGTGTCCCTGGCTGTGTTCGGGTCGTTTTCGGCAGCCGCCGTATTCGCAAAAAGGCGAGAGTTCCTTTACCTGACCGGGATCGTAACGTCCATGAGCAGTTTTCTGTTCATAGCGTACATAGCAAACGTATTCCTGCGCTGGAGGGTCATCCTGGACTTACAAATATATATGGGGTTGGGACTTATGGTACTGTACATCCTCATAGACACACAGCTCATGATCGATCGATTCGAGACTAACCAGTACTTTGCGGGTAACTATGTTCGACCCGCATGTGATCTTTTCATCGATCTAGTGGGAGTGTTTGTTCGCCTCTTGA
>Ga0214917_10001969_pt1 | contig 25715 bp, 23 predicted proteins | sample LL_1208_BB_MetaG_FD_177983 | JGI IMG/M metagenome (GOLD analysis project Ga0214917, IMG submission 177983) | Freshwater microbial communities from Lake Lanier, Atlanta, Georgia, United States - LL_1208_BB | ecosystem: Environmental > Aquatic > Freshwater > Lake | place: USA: Georgia | collected...
GAGGAGCCGAAAGGCGAAACGAAGCCGGCTTACCAAAAGGGAAATGGCGGAGGGGAAGCGGCGCAGATCGAAGATCAAGCAAGGGAGGGGGAATTGGAAGTCGGATTTGGATTAAGATGAGGATGAAGAAAACGGGAGTGTGCTGGGTTTATGTTTTGCAGTGCGGGGATGGTTCGTATTACACGGGTTGGACGAATGATTTGGTCAAGAGGGTGAGGTCCCACCAAGCGGGTAAAGGCGCGAAGTACACGAGGAGTCGGTTGCCGGTGAGGTTGATCAAGAAGTGGAGGGCGAAGGATCGAGGCGAAGCGATGAGGAAAGAGGCGCTATTTAAGTCATTGAGCCGCAAGGAGAAGAGCAGCGTATTAGGGATTAAGGGATTCAGGGGTTAAGCGCCGTAACTAGATAGCAGATAGGAGTTAGGAGATAGGGTGCTGACGGGGTCCTATCTACTTTTTTTCGTGGCGAAAAAAAGACCGCATCCTTTTTCTTTTTTCGAAGTCTTATCCCGTATGAAGGCAAACATCAGAAATTACCGGGGCGGGGTGACTTTGGGTCTGCTCGCCATTGCGTTGTTCAACCTTAATCCCCGTCTCTTGGCGCAGAAGTGCCAGGAGGACGGTTCACTGAACCGTTGGGAGAAGCGGTTTGACGTCAACCAAGACGGCAAACTGGATGCCCAGGAGACGGCGGCCAAGGAGGCGGCCCGCAAGGACGCCTTCCAGCGGCTGCAGGGCCGGTACGACAAGGACGGTGACGGCAAGCTGAGCGAGAGCGAGAAGGCCGCCCGTCGTGCCGCGATGGAGGCCAAGCGGAAGGAGATGATCGCGAAGTATGACAAGGATGGCGATGGGCGGCTCAACCCGCAGGAGCGGCAGGCGGCCAAAGAGGCCCGGAAGGCGGAGAAAGAAGCTCAAGAAACGAAGAAAGGATAGGTGGACTCCACGGTGGGGCGGGGTCGATGACCCCGCCCCGCTTTTTATCCGTGTTTCGGTAGGGACGAATACCCTTATTCGTCCATGTCGAAGTTCTCATGCCCTGGTTTGAATCATCAGCATGGACGGTTAGGGATAACCGTGCCTACCGGTTGTGAGCTCTCCGGTCTTAACCCAAAAAATTATTTTTTAAGGAATTTGGAGAAGATGTTCCCTTTGGCGGGGGCGGCGGCCGGGGTGGGGGCGGGACCGGGGGCTTTGCCGAGGGCCGGGAGGGGGAGGGCAGATTTTTGGGCGTTGGCGGGGACAGCAAGGGGGGAGAGGGTAGTTCCGACTCCGGGGCGGGGACCCGCGACCGGGGCAGTGGCAGGTTTCGGGGCGGTCACGGAAATGCCAGCGGGTAGAGGGGTGGGGCGTGGGACCGCGCCGGAGCTGGGAGCAAGGGTTGCTTGGTTGAGGGTGGCGATGCCCGGCTTGGGGGTAGGGTTAAGGTTGATTTTTTCGGCATGGAGGGACGCCGTGGCGGGAGCGCTCACGGGAGCGGCAGAAGCTGAGCGGGTTTTTTCAAGGGCGATCACCAGTTTGTCCATGGCAACAGTCAACTGGTCGATTTTCTGGGAAAGGTTGGACGCCCAGGTCGGTTCCGACGAAGTCGATGACCCTCCTGCGCTTTGAGTCCCTGCGGGGGCAGGGCTGCGAAGTGCCTCGGCGTTGCTTTGGGCGACGCCTGCGGGTGCGGTGGCAGGTTGGGATGCGGGCCCATCTGCCGGCTTCAGGGTTGAAAAAGCAACCCATTCGGTGCCCCCTTCGACAACGACCAAGGTGGCATCAGTGAGGGTACCGGAGGTCTTGAGGGCTAGGAGGCCGGCTAAAGCGATCGGCCCGGCGGCCTGATTCTGGGCGTCAACGTAGTAGTAACGGGCCTCGGCGCTCACCTGGAACAAGCTTGGCGGGAGGTGGGTGGATTGGCCAGTCCCGAGGACGCAAAAGTTGACAGATAGTCGTAGGCTTTTCGGTAGCTTTTGGATTCGAGGAAATGAGATAGGCGGGGGTCGAGTTGGGGGGAGAGCTCCGAAGAAAGAGAATCAAGGGCGAGGCCGGTGGCTTTCAATTTTTCAGCCCAAGAGGGATGAGGAGATCCGGCCCTACCTTGGTTCACAGCCCCAAGATACTCAGAAAGAGCGGAGTAAAGGCGGGATTCGGAGGGGGAAAGGGGCATTTTCAAAAGATAGAATGGCGTTTTCGGGGTGTCGAATGCTTGAGTCGGCGGGGCCAACGATTTAGCAATAATAGATGGCAGATGTGAAGGGCAGGGTCGCGGTTTTGTCCGGGGACGGAATCGGGCCGGAGGTGATGGAAGCGACCCTCCAAGTGGCGGAGGCTGTCGAAAACAGCCACGGGTTCAAGCTCGAGTGGAAAAAGGGTTTGGTGGGCGGAGCGGCCATTGATGCGAAGGGCAAAGCCCTTCCCGAGGAGACCCTTGAGTTGTGCAAGTCCTCCACGGCGGTGTTGTTCGGGAGCGTGGGCGGGCCGAAGTGGGAATCCCTGCCTCCCAACGAGCAACCCGAACGGGCGGCACTGTTGCCGCTGAGAAAAATTTTTGGTCTCTATGCGAATCTAAGGCCGGCGGTTTTGTATCCGGAGCTGGCGGGGTGTTCTCCGCTGAGGCCGGAACGGGTGGCGGGCGGATTCGACGTGTTGGTGGTGCGGGAACTGACCGGGGGCCTCTATTTTGGGCAACCCAAGGAGACGGTGAAGAAAGGGGCTGGGGAACGGGCGGTCGACACGATGACGTACGAGACCCATGAGATTGAAAGAGTCACGGAGGTGGCCTTTCGGGCGGCGGCAGGAAGAAAAAAGAAGGTCACCTTGGTCGATAAGGCCAACGTTTTGGAGAGCAGCCTGCTTTGGCGGAAAACCGTGAAGGCTTTGGCAGCCCGACATCCGGGGATCGCCTTGGATTTTATCTACGTGGACAATGCGGCCATGCAGTTGGTGCGCGATCCGGGCCGGTTCGATGTGCTGCTTTGTGAAAATCTTTTCGGGGACATCCTGAGCGACGAGGCGGCGGCGGTGGCTGGATCGCTGGGGATGTTGCCGAGTGCCTCCCTGGGGCAGGGAACCTTCGGCCTTTACGAACCGGCGGGGGGATCGGCCCCGGACATCGCCGGGAAGGGGATCGCCAATCCGATTGCGCAGATCCTTTCGCTGGCATTGATGCTGGAAATGAGCTTCGGACAACCCACGGCCGCGGGGGCGATCCGGTCGGCGGTGGCGGGAGTGATCCGCGATGGGTGGCGAACAGCCGACATAGCGGCACCCGGAGAGAAGTCCAGGAGCACACGGGAAATTGCGGGCGAGATCGCCCGCCGAGTCGCCTCCGGTTCGGGAAAGAGATAGAAAGGAATCATGCCTTCGACCCTGTTTGAGCTGATGCGGTTGGGCGGACCCATCATGTGGGTCATCCTGGGGGCGAGCATCGTGGCGGTGGCGGTTTTCGCGGAACGGATCTTCGAATACCGACGGATGGGTGTGCCGCTTGATCCGTTTCTGGATGGCATCCATGCCTTGGTGAAGGAGAAGCGTTTTGCGGAGGCCTTGGAGCGGTGTGACGAGGCGCACGGGCCGGCGGTGCGGGTCGTGCAGGCGGCATTATTGAAACGGGACCTGCCCCTGGGTGATCTTCGGGAGGCGTTGCAGGAGGTGGCGCAACTCCAGGTGCCGAGGCTGGAAAAGAATCTCTCGATCTTGGCCACGGTGGGTTACGTTTCGCCGCTGCTGGGGCTTTTGGGGACGGTCACCGGAATGATCCGGGTCTTTCAAACGGTCAACATGGCCCGGGGCACGGTGCCGGTGGGGGAGTTGGCCGGGGGAATCTGGGAGGCTCTGTTGACCACGGCTGGAGGGCTGGTGGTGGCCATTCCCGCGTACGTGGCGTACAACTTTCTCGTCTCGCGGATGAACGGGGCGGTACAGGATATGGAGCGGGCCGGGATCGAGATGGTGCAGATCCTGAAGGAGGGGGGTAGAGCGAGGTCGACTGCCGTGGTCACGCCAGTCACGACAGAACCGCGGGCGGAAAAGCCGCCGGCATGAAGGTAAGAACCTCCGTCCGGATCCTGCGGGGGCCCCTGGATGTGGCGCCGCTGGTGGACGTGATCCTGCTATTGCTGATCTTTTTTTTGCTGACCTCGAGTTTTGTATTTCAGCCGGGTATCGTGATTGATCCACCCGCGGCCGGGCAATCCAAGGGAGGGGTGACGGACACCCGGTATGTGATCACCGCCACGGCCGGGCTGAAGCCGCAGATCTTTTTCAACGACCGGGTGACAGATCTGGCCAAGTTGCGCGTGGAACTCGCCCGGATCGCCAAGTCGGAACCGAGGGCCGCGGTGGTGATCCGGGCGGACCGGGACCTGCGACACGGGGTGGTGGCCCAGATCCTGGACACCGTGGTACAGAACGGGCTTTCCGCGGTGCTGGCCTCGAAATCCGACGGCACGGGCAAATGAAATTCGGATTCCCCGGGCTCAGGACGCGTCCGGGCCGCCGTCTGGCCGGTTTTGTGGTTCTTTCGCTGAGCGCCCATGCCCTTGCTTTTTCCTTTTTCCGGGATCCAGGGGAGTTTGCGCCGATTCCGCCGCCCAGTCCGGGAAAGGTGGTGTGGATGAAGGAAGCGGAGCTTCCCGGAGGTTACGCGCAAATCTTCGAGCCTTCAGCCATCGTGTATCCCGGTACTTTGCCAGTGCGGTTGTCCGAGCAGGTCGTGCTTCCGTGGCAGGACACCCAGTGGGCGGCGCAGGTGGTGGTGCCCGCGCCGCTGTTTCGCCCGGGCCAAGTCGGAGCCGACGCTCCCTTGGCCGTTCGCGCGGAGACAGCCCTGGCACAGTTTCAAAGCACCCGGCTACCGAAGGCTGGGCCGGCAAAGGGGCGGCCAGTCCTGCAGACCTGGCACGAGATTACCGGGGAGCTGAAGGACCGGAAACCGACGGCTCCGCTGGAATTGCCGATGGTGAAAAGCGCCAGTGCGCTGGAGCCCACTTCGGCGAGGATCGGGGTGGATGAGGACGGAGCGGTGCGTTTTGTTTTCCTGGAGGGGACGAGCGGGGATCCGGTCGTGGACCGCGAGGCCCTCAACCTGCTGCGGGGATGGCGGTTTGAGCCTTCGCCAGGCCGGTGGGTTCAATGGGGGCGGGTGAGGGTGCTTTGGGCGGTGGAGCCTTCCCCGGAGGCCAAACCTTGACCCTGACTCCTTCACAACTTCTTCTGGGCTATCTTTGCCTTTTTCTTGGCATCGTTTTTGTTTTGTGGATGGTTGGAGGATGGCAAGCGTCGCGTCTTTTCCGCCGTCACCGGGAAACCATTTCCTGTCCGCACTGCGGGACGCGCAACCCGCGGGAACACGCCTGGCACACCCTGCGTTGCCGCCGTTGCGGCGCCCGGCATCCCGTCACGACTGAAAGGAGTTAGCCCATGGGCATGTGGATTGGAAGGAACCGGAAAGCACGCGTCACCTACGGCTTTGATGAAATCGCCCTCGTCCCGGGCGATGTGACGGTCAACCCCAACGAGGTCAACACGGAGTTCTCCATCGGAAAACATACCTTCAAGGTGCCGATTCTTGCCTCGGCGATGGACGGGGTGGTGGATGTGAAGTTTGCGGTGGCGATGGGGAAGATGGGTGGGTTGGCGGTGCTGAATCTGGAGGGGGTGCAGACCCGCTATGAAAATCCCGCCGACGTGCTGTCCCAGATCGCCAAAGCCGACAAGGACACCAGCACCCACCTGATCCAGAAAATGTACATTCCACCGATCAAGGAGGAGCTGATCGCCAAACGGATCAAGGAGATGAAGAAAGCCGGCATCGTGGCGGCGGTTTCCTCCATCCCCCAGAAGGCGGAGAAGTACGGGGCGATCGCCCAAAAGGCCGGCGCGGACATTTTTGTGGTGCAGTCGACTGTTTCCACCGTCCGGCACATTTCCTCGGAGTACAAGACCCTCGATCTGGCCAGGTTCTGCAAGACGATGAAAATCCCGGTGGTCGTGGGAAACACGGTTACCTACGGGGTAAGCCTTGAACTGATGGAGGCCGGGATTTCCGGTCTGCTGGTCGGCGTGGGACCGGGGGCGGCCTGTACGACGCGGGGAGTGCTGGGCCTGGGGGTGCCGCAGGTGACGGCCACGGTCGACTGCGCGGCGGCCCGGGACGCCTATCACAAAAAGACCGGTCGTTATGTCCCCATCATCACGGATGGTGGGATGAACAAAGGCGGGGACATCTGCAAGGCATTCGCCTGCGGGGCGGATGCGGTGATGATCGGCAGCGCCTTCGCACGCTGTGAGGAGGCGCCGGGGCAGGGAAATCACTGGGGCATGGCCACGCCGCACGCCAACCTGCCCCGGGGAACCCGGATCAAGGTGGGGATTACCGGAAGCTTGAGGCAGATTCTTTTCGGGCCGGCCACGCTGGACGACGGATCGCAAAATCTGGTCGGGGCCATTGTCACCTGCATGGGCAACGTGGGAGCGAAGTCGATCCGGGAGTTTCAGGAGACGGAAATCATTATCGCCCCTTCGATCAAGACGGAGGGGAAGCTTTTTCAGACCGTGCAGGGGGTGGGGATGGGGACACGCTGATTCCGCTGGAGGAATCAGCGTGAGCGTGGATTGGGTGGGAGGATTAGGATGAGGTAGGGCGGCCTCGATGAGGCCGCCTAGCCTGAGTGTTTAAAGTAGATAGGTTCGCCCAGGAGGGCTCATTGAGGTGCCCCCACCAAAAAACAGAAGCTCAGCCTTTGTGGGAGCCGTCGCAGAAAGGGGAGTTCTTTGTTTTGCCGCAACCGCAGGCCCAGATGGGGCCGTCTTTTTCGACTTTGAAGGCGTGGGGAGTTTTGCCTGAACCCTTGTGGGAGCCGTCACAGTAAGGAGGATTCTTTGTCTGGCCGCAGGAGCAGAAATAGAGGGTTTGTCCGGCTTGGGCATCGATTTTGTAGGGAGAGGGTTGCCAACTCACCGAATCATCATTGAACCGCGCTTCAGAAAGGAAAGGTAAAATTGCCGGAACGGGAAAGGGGAACGAGGGAGGAGGGCAGCCTCCATGAGGTTGCCGCGGCAGGTTTATCGAACCTGCCCTACCTGCCATTCCATTTGGAAGTCTTATACCAGTCCAGGAGGATGCGGGTGGGGGTGTTGAGCTTGAGTTGGTAACACTCCTTCAGGGTGCACCAGCGGTAGTCATCGGCCTCGGGGTTGAGGGTGACCTTCTTTTGGGAGGTTTTGGCAACGTAATTAAGCAGGACGAAGTGGGCCGGCCTATAAAACTCTTTCGAGCGGATGCAGTCCTGGACGAGGGCGAATTCAATCCCGGTAATTTTCAGCCCGGTTTCCTCCAAAACCTCGCGTTTCAGGGCCTTTTCGGCCGATTCCCCCGGCTTGATCTTGCCGCCCGGGATGCCCCAGAGGCCCGACCATTTCAGGGTATGGAGCATGAGGATTTTTTTTTCCGGGCCCACGATCAAGGCGCCCACGGTGGGGAGAGGGGGAAGCGGTTCGGGAAAGGAATGACGTTTCAGGAGCTCGGCCACGGCGAACATGTTGGGGGCAATGTGGTCCGGAAGGGATTTCTGGAGCTTGGCGAGGGAGTCGTAGCCAGTGAGGACCGCGCAGGATCGGACGCCGCCATGGCGGGCGGTGGCAATATCGTGCTCCATGTCACCGACAAAGAGAGTCTCTTCCGGTCGCAATTTATGCTTGGTGAGAATGCCATGAATGGCGTCGCGCTTATCGGGGACTCCGGCGTAGGCCTCCCGGAAAAAGTGGTCGACCCCGAGGCGGCGAGCCTGATGATCGAAATCCGTCTCGTGAACGGTGCTCAGGAGAAAGACGGACAGATCCCGGGACTGGCAATATTCAAGAATCTCACGGGCGCCTGGGAGCAGGGAAACAGAGTGGTGGAGTTCCCGGAAAACCTCTCGGAAAATCTTCTCCAGCTCTTGGATCGGGGCTTGGGGGATGTGCTCCTTATAAAATCCCTCGTAAGGAAGGTAGAACCTTTCACGGAAGGTCTGGCGGTCCAGGGGAGCTTTACCATGGGCGGCAAAGACCCGGTTGGTGGCTTCCAGCACGGGGGTAAGGTCGTCCACGAGCGTGCCGGACCAGTCGAAGATGATATTACGAATCATAAGCTCCGTGATTTTCGTGAACGTCAACGCATCCCGTGAAGGAAAAGTCTCAAAAATGAGTCTTCAGGAATGATAATCTTGGAGCGCGCGGACGGTCAGGCCGTGTTGGCGGAGGGAGCGGATGCCCTCCAAGCTGGCCTCGGCGGCAGCGATCGTGGTCATCACCGGGATCCGCTGGGCGAGGGCGCAGGTGCGGATCTGTACCTCTTCGCTGCGGGCCACGGCCCCGGCCGGGGTATTGATGACGAGGGTGATTTCCCGGTTTTTCATCAGATCGACCACGTTGGGACGACCCTCCGAAAGCTTGAGGAGCGGGGTGACGGGAATGCCGGCATCGGCCAGCTGGCGGGCGGTGCCCTTGCTGGAGACGATCCGGAAGCCGAGTTCGTGGAGACCCTTGCCGAGACGGACCGCAGCGGACTTGTCGCTGTCGCGGACACTTAAAAAGATGGTGCCCGCCATAGGGAGCGCCGGTTGGGCCGCCATTTGGCTTTTGGCGTAGGCCAGGCCAAAGGACTTGTCGATGCCCATCACCTCGCCGGTCGACTTCATTTCGGGGCCCAAAAGGATATCGGTCCCCGGGAAGCGGGCGAAGGGGAAGACAGCCTCTTTGACGGAGAAGTGGGAAGGAACGATTTCAGAGGTGAAGCCGAGTTCCCGCAGGGTTTTTCCGGACATGACGCGGGCCGCGATCTTGGCCAGGGGTTTGCCGATGGCCTTGCTGACGAAGGGAACCGTGCGGGAGGCCCGGGGGTTCACCTCGAGCAGATAGACGGTGCCTTTTTGCACGGCGAACTGAATGTTCATGAGGCCGCGGACACCCAGTTCCCGCGCGAGCGCGAGGGTGGCGGAGCGGATCTCGTCGATGACCTTGGCGGGAAGGGAGTGGCTGGGGATGACGCAGGCGCTGTCGCCGGAATGGACACCGGCCTGTTCGATATGTTCCATGACGGCGCCAATGACGGCATCCTTTCCATCGGCCACGCAGTCGACATCCACCTCCGTGGCATCCTCGAGAAAGCGGTCGAGCAAAACGGGACGGCCGGGGGCCACCTCCGTGCACTCGTGCATGTAGTTGCGGATTTCTTCCTCGGAGTAGACGATCCGCATGGCGCGGCCGCCCAAGACGAAAGAGGGCCGGAGCAGGAGGGGAAAGCCGATCCTTTTGGCGATGGCGATCGCCTCGTCGGCGTGGTTGGCCGTGCCATTGGGCGGCTGGCGAAGGCCTAGCTTATCGAGGAGGGCGGAGAAGAGCTTGCGGTCTTCAGCCCGTTCAATGGCTTCCACCGCGGTCCCGAGGATACGGAGTCCGGCGGCCTGAAGTTCTGAGGCGAGGTTTAAAGGAGTCTGGCCCCCAAACTGGAGGATGATTCCGCGGACAAGGTCCTCCTTGTTTTCGGCTCGGTAGATGTGGATGACATCCTCGGCGGTGAGGGGTTCAAAGTAGAGTTTGTCCGAGGTGTCGTAGTCGGTGGAAACGGTCTCGGGGTTGGAGTTGACCATGATGGTTTCAAAACCATCCTCGCGCAGGGCGAAGCTGGCGTGGACGCAGCAGTAATCAAATTCAATGCCCTGACCAATGCGATTGGGGCCCCCGCCGAGGATGAGGATCTTCGGTTTCTTGGTGGGGCGGGATTCATCGTCATCCGCATCGTAGGTGGAGTAGTAGTAGGGGGTGTATGCCTCAAACTCGGCCGCGCAAGTGTCGACGAGCCGGTAGGTGGGGAGGAGTTTTTGTTTCTCCCGCCAAGCGCGGACGGCACGGGCCCGGGTCAGGAGCTCCGTTTCCGGGCCGGGCAAGAGACGGGCGAGGTCGAGGTCGGAAAGACCGGCGAGCCGGGCTTCGCGGAGAAGAGAAAGAGCGGCAGGGTTGCCGAGCCAGGACTCCTTTTCAAGCTTGCGGGCGATTTCCGTGATTTCGCGGACGTTATCGAGAAACCAGGGATCAATGGCGGTGATCTGATGAATCTTCTCGAGAGCCCAACCTTGATTCAAGGCGTGACTCAGATACCAGAGCCGGGCGGGGTGGGGGGTGCGGAGAAGATTGGTGAGTTGATCCTCGGGAACTGGCGGGGTGCGGGAGCCGAGATCAAGCCGACCCTCCTTGCCCTTGAGGTCGAGGGAGCGAAGGGCCTTCATGAAGGATTCGCGGAAGGTGCGGCCGATGCCCATGGCCTCGCCGACGCTTTTCATGGAGGTGGTCAGGACGGGTTCGGCTCCCGGGAATTTCTCGAAAGTAAAACGGGGAATTTTGGTGACCACATAATCGAGGGTGGGCTCGAAGGAGGCAGGGGTTTCCCGGGTGATATCGTTCTTGAGCTCGTCGAGGGTGTATCCAACGGCGAGCTTCGCGGCGATTTTGGCGATGGGAAACCCGGTGGCTTTGGAGGCGAGGGCGGAGGAGCGGGAGACACGGGGGTTCATTTCGATAACGACCATCCGGCCGGTCTTGGGACAGACCGCGAACTGGATGTTGGAACCGCCGGTCTCGACGCCGATTTCCCGGATCACCGCGAAGGAGGCGTCCCTCATGCGCTGATATTCGCGATCGGTGAGGGTTTGGGCGGGGGCGACGGTGATGCTGTCCCCGGTGTGGACGCCCATGGGGTCAAAGTTTTCGATGGAGCAGATGATCACGCAGTTGTCAGCGCGATCGCGCATCACCTCCATCTCGTACTCCTTCCAACCAAGAAGGGACTCCTCGACGAGAATTTCCGAGGTGGGGGAGGCGTCAAGGCCCTTGGCGGCGATGGCCTCGAACTCCTCCCGATTGTAGGCGATACCGCCACCGGTCCCCCCGAGGGTGAAGGCAGGGCGAATGATAAGAGGAAAGGTGCCGATCTTGGCCATAGCCGTGCGGGCCTCTTCCATGGAGTGGGCGGTGGCAGAGCGGGCGCATTCAAGGCCAATCTTTTCCATGCAGTCCTTGAAGAGTTGGCGATCCTCGCCTTTGCGGATGGCCTCCACCTGGGCACCGATCAGTTTGACGTTGTGTCGACTGAGGGCACCGGACTGGTGGAGGGCCATGGCGGTGTTGAGGGCGGTCTGGCCGCCAAGGGTGGGGAGCAAGGCGTCCGGCTTTTCCTTGGCGAGGATGTGTTCCACCACTTCCGGGGTGATCGGCTCGATGTAGGTGCGGTCGGCGAACTCCGGATCGGTCATAATCGTGGCCGGGTTGCTGTTCACGAGAATGACCCGGTAGCCCTCTTCGCGGAGGGCTTTGCAGGCCTGGACGCCGGAGTAGTCGAACTCGCAGGCCTGACCGATGATAATTGGGCCTGAGCCGATGATCAGGATCGATTTTATGTCCGTCCGGCGGGGCATATCCGACGCATCTTAATAGTTCGCAAGATAGCCTAAAAGAAAATCATGTTTCCCCTTTAAAAACAAAGAGAAGGGAATGTGGATGAAGGGGCGGTCTCGTTTCTTGCAGTTTCAAGCCGAAAACCAAAAATCCCGGGATGTTTCATCCTATTTTTCACTTGGTGGAAAGCCGAATGCCAGTTAGCGAAGGAGAAGTCCTATGGTGCGGTTGTTTATCTGGAACCCCCTTATCTGCGTCGCTCTTCTTTTTCTGGTGGTCTCCGCCATATTGGTGCCGCTGACTTTGTGGTCTTTGCGCCGAAGCCGGACAGACACAAACAATCCGAATGTGATGGGCTGGGGGCTTAGTTTGGTCGGCGGCTCTTTTATCTTCATCAGCGCCTTTGTCTCGATCACCGTTTGGGAGCACGAGAGGGTGCACGACCAAGGGCTGGTTAAAGAGTTCAATGCAGCCGTCAGCCTTGCGGAAGAAGTATTCCGGCAGACTCAAAAGCAAAAACTCAATCCGGCCCAAGGGCGACAAATCTTGGACCAGCTTGCCCTTTATGGAAGTTCGGTCCGAACCGAGGAATTAACCCGACCTACCGGCTTGCCGGAATTTCCCGGGGCGCGAGGGTCTCCCCAAGCCGCCGCTGCCCTGGAGCAAGTTGAGCTGTTCCTGCGGACGGACGAAAGGGAGGAGGCAAGCGATCTCCGGACGGCATGGGGTTTATTGAAAAGCGAACGGGTGGAAAGACTTTCCATGGAATCGTCCCTGCCTTCGCCGATTCTCGGAATCTTGGTGATCAGTGCGCTCGCGACCCTGGTGATGGTCGGGGCCTTTCCCTGTGGAGGGGATGTGGTCATGCGATGGATCATGGCAACGGCCTGCGGGATTGTTGTGATCACCATTTTTGTCGGGGTCATGTTGCTGCTTTGCCCCGGATCTAAACAAGTGACCCGCCAAGCCTCGGTCGATTTATTGGACGAAGTCCTGCTCAAGATGCGTCGCTGATTCTGAAGGACCTTGGTGGGAATTTCGGGTGGGGCCGGCTTATGAAGAATCGAGCTCGGGCAGTCCTTTCAACAGAAGAAGTGGTTGAGGGCTTCGGCGATGCCGGTGCCGCCGGGAGTGCGGGCGAGGTAGCCGCCCTCTTTTTTGACCTGCTTCAAGACGTCCTCGTGGGAATTTGAAGGGCAGGCGAGGTAGCGGCCGTAGCGGCGGGTGAGCATGGAAAGATCGTTGAGGTTGTCACCCGCAATAAAGGTCGATGCCGGCCCGAGATCGAGCAGTTTCTGGACGTGGCCGAGGCAGGAACCTTTGTGGTAGTCCGCATGGGCAAAGCGGAAGTAGGGGCCATTGCGAACGGTATGAATCTCGGGCCGGTCCTTGAGGATTTCCCGCACCTTTTTCTCAGCATGGGCGATGCCCGCCGGTGAATCCACGACCAAGCCGATGGCGCCGGCATCCGGGATGACGGTGACATCCTCGTGGGAGCCCACCTCCTTTTCGATCCGCTCCAGGATGGCGCTATGTCGTCCGAAAAGGGCCTCGTGAACCTCGGTGCAGGCACGGTTCCATTCCTCGACGGGAACCGCCTCACGGTCCCGCACCCGGTGAATTTCCCGTTCCACGGTGACGATCCATTCGGGGAAGACCGGCGCGTGGTGGTGAAGCAGGGCCTCGCGCAGTCCTTCCCAGGATCGGCCGGTGGCGACCGCCCAGGAAACCCCGCCTTTTTCCCGGGCAGAGTGGAGCCATTGAAAAAAGCCGGGGGCGAGAGGGGCGGAAGAATCCTCCTCCGTGAGCGTCCCGTCGAAATCGGTGCAGACCAGCAGGGGTTTCAATGCGGCAGGTTCAATTCGTAATGAAGGGCGGCGGCGACAAAGATGGAAGCGGTTTCGGAGCGGAGAACGAGGGGGCCGAGGGAGGCGGGGCGGAAACCGGCGGCCCTGGCGCGCCCAATTTCGGCAGGACTAAAGTCACCTTCCGGCCCGATCAGCATGTCCACGGCGGACATTACCCCCTGCATTTTTGCGTCAGCCACAATCGAGGAAAGGGGGCGGGCCTCGGGCTGGAGGGAACCGATAATGCGGGCGATTGGCGGGGCCAGATCCGGGGCGGTCAGGAAGGTGTCGAGCGGGGCGGCTTCCGGGATTTTCGGCAACCAGTTCTGGCCGGACTGTTTGCAGGCGGAGAGGGCGATGGCCTGCCAGCGGGAGGAGATCCTCTTTTCCCCCTCGGGCTTGGAGACCGACCGTTCGGAGGCGATGGGCCAGATTTCGGCAACACCCAACTCGGTCAATTTCTGGATGAGAAGCTCCATCCCGGCGGGTTTGATGAGAGCCTGGCCGAAGCGGATCCGGCAGGATGGCCGGGGAGTCTTGACGGTGGAGAGGGTTTCGAAGGAGACGCGCTCCGGTTCGGTGGAGGCCAGGCGGACCCGCGCTTCGGTACCCCGGCCGTCAAAGACGGCGGCCGAATCACCCCGGCGGAGACGCAGAACGTGGACAGCGTGGTGAGACTCCTCCGGGGAGAGGTGCCCCGAGGTGAGATCGGGCTGGTAAAAGCGGTGACCGGCCACGATTCAACCCTTGAAAAGTTTGCGGGCTTTTTCGAGAAAGGAGCGGCCCTCCGGATGGGTGGACTCGTCGCAGAGTCGGGAAAAGTTTTCCAGAGCCTGTTTTTGGGCGGCGTTGAGGTGCTTGGGAATCTCAACGCGAACGCGGACATGTAGATCCCCGCGTCCCCTGCCGGAGAGGGAAGGCACACCCTGGGAGCGGAGGCGGAAGACCTTGTCAGAGGCCGTGCCGCCGGGGATTTTTAGATTCAGTTCGCCGTCCAGGCTGGGGACGGTGATGTCCGCACCGAGGGTGAGCTGGGCGAACGAGACGGGAACTTCGCAAAACAGATCATCGTCCTGGCGCTCAAAGACGGGGTGGGAGCGGACCGAGAGAACCACATACAGGTCGCCGGCCGCGCCGCCACGGGTGCCGGCTTCGCCTTGGCCGGAGGAGCGAAGACGGGCGCCGGTATCGACGCCGGGCGGGATCTTGAGTTTGATGCGGGCGTTTTCCTCGGCCCGGCCTTCGCCGTGGCAGTGCTTGCAGGGATGCTCGATGGTTTGTCCGTTGCCCCCGCATTTGGGGCAGGGCTGGGCGATGGAGAAGAAGCCCCGGTTGACGGCGACCTGCCCCTGACCCCGGCAGGTGGAGCAGGTGACCACCTTGGAGCCGGAGGCGGCACCGGTGCCGTCGCAGTGAGAGCAGGGGGAGGGACGGCGGATGGTGATTTCTTTTTCGCAGCCCTGCACGGCTTCCAAGAAATCGATTTCAAGATCGTAGCGGAGGTCGGCTCCCTGGGTGGAGCGGGAGCCCCGGCGTCGACCCCGACCGCCACCCCCGCCCCCGAAAGCGTCCTCGAAAATATCGCCAAAGATGGTGCCCCCGAGGCCACCCGATCCGAAGACTTCCCGGAAAAGCTCGAAGGGATCGTGAAAGCCTCCTCCGGGCATGCCCCCGCCCGGGGCGAAAGCCTGATGACCAAAGCGGTCATAGGCATCGCGTTTTTGCGGATCGGAGAGGACTTCGTAGGCCTCACCGATCTCCTTGAATTTTTCCTCCGCTTTTTTATCGCCCTTGTGTTTGTCGGGATGGTGTTGAAGGGCGAGTTTCCGGTAGGCCTTCTTAATCTCCTCCTGGGTGGCGCTGCGGGCGACCCCGAGAACCTCGTAGTAGTCCTTTTTTGCAGCCACGGATCAGGCGGCCGGTGGGGCAGGTTGGGCCCCGGCCACGGTGACAACGCTGGCCGGACGAAGGAGACGGTCGCCCAGCTTGAAGCCGCGGCGGTGTTGGTGGAGGACGGTCCCCTCCGGCTTGCCGGAAGCGGCCTCCGTGCCGATGGCCTCGTGCAGGTGGGGATCAAAAGGTTTGCCGACGGCTTCGATTGAGGTGACGCCGTGGTCGGTCAGAAACCGTTCGAACTGGCTCTGGATGAGTTTGAGGCCGGATACGACCGAAGCCACATCTTTGGCGGAGGCGGCGGCCTGCAGACCGAGTTCAAGGTGGTCGAGAAGAGGAAGGAAGTCGGAAAGGATCGATTGGTTGGCGTATTTCAATGAATCCTCTTTCTCGCGGGTCAGGCGTTTGCGGGAGTTTTCAAAATCGGCGCGGACCCGAAGAAGCTGGTCTTTTAAAGAGGCGATTTCTGCGGCTGGATCGGGTTTGGCGGCGGGAGTTGGGGTAGTGGCAGGGGCGGGTTGCCCGTCTGGCAGAACGATTTTGGGTTCGTTGGCGGCAGATGGACCGGGGTTGGGAGAGGGCTTGGCTTTCATGGCTTTGGATCGGGAAAATGCATCCGGATAAGATGCAGAAGTTATTCTCTGGGAGAGAGATGTCAACCGAGTGCCGAGAGCCCTTGGGGCCAGGGGTAAGCGGCAGGTGAAAGATTTGAAAAGCGGAATAAATCTACTGTTCGGACCAGAGGAAGTGGCGATTGCGTAGGTCGTCGATTTTACGGGCGAAGGAGGCCTGGTTGGGGCCGCCGGCATTTTCAAGGATGCGGTAAATGGCGAGGGCCCCCTTGAAGTCCCCCCGCTTTTCCTGAATGCGGGCGGCCTCGGCCCCGGAACGGGCAAACCAGAGATATTCGGGCTGGGAAGGTGCGCTGGTGGAAGCGCCAAGCCGGCCGTAAAGGACATCGAGATAAGCCTGAAGGGCATCATCTTCCTTGCCGAGTTGCTCCAAGGAACGGCCTCGGATAAACCCGGCCTCGTTTTTATCCGAGGCATCGGCCGCGGGACTTTTGAGGATGCCTTCCGCCGTGGTCACCGCACGGTCCAGACTGGCCTTGTCCGTTGCCCCAAGGGCGAATTCGCAGGCCAAGCGGCGCTTGCTGATTTCCACCCAAGGGCGCTGGTCGGGAGTACGGTTGGCGAGAAGGGAGTTGGCGATGAGGAGACCACCCGGGTAGTCGCCGGAGGCCCGGCAGGCATCGATCTCGGCCAGCCGGGCATCGGGCCGGAGGGGGGAGTTTTCGGGGAGGGAGCGAAGGAGTTTGATGGCCTCCTCCGGGTTGCCGAGGGCCAGGGCGCTCAGGCCGGCATAGTAGAGCGCATTGTCGGCAAGAGGATCCTTCGGAAACTTTTTAGCCATCTCGCGAAAGGCGGTGAGAGCCTCGCCGTGGTTTTTCTCCTCGTAGTGGGTCTGGGCGATTTGAAAGGAAAGGGCAGGCGCCAGGGCACTCTCGGGAAAACGACTGAGGATCTTGGCAAATTCGGCGCGGGCCTGGGTACCGGTCAATTCCTTGGCGCGGAGGCGGGCCTCAATGCCGGAAGCCAGGGCCTGGGGAAGGAGCGGGGAATCCGGAAACGACTTTTCAAATTCGGCGAAAGCAGCGGCGGCCTCCGGGTAATTCCCAGCCCGAAGCAGGGAATTGGCCCGACGGAGAACCGCCTCGGCCTGAAAGGAGCCCGAACCGGGCAACTGGGCCACTTCCTCAAGCGCGTTGCGGCTGGCGGCCGAGTCTCCTTTGGATTCAAGCATCCGGCCACGTTCCAGGGCGAGAGCGGCTCGACGGTCGCTTTCCGGGAACTTTTCAGAAAAAGTCTTTTCCAGCCGGGCGAAACCGACCGGATCGGGAATCCGGGCGGTGGCGAGGGCGGCGTTGTAAAGGGCGTTTTCCGAATCCTTGGGCGTGGAGGCCGCCTTTAAAGCGGTCTCGTAACAGGTGGCGGATTCAAATGCCTTGCCATCCTTCAGAAGCAAATCGCCCAAGGCAAAGTTGGCTTGGAAGGAAATTTCCCCGGAGAGATCGGATTTTTTCAAAAGGTTCCGGAGTTGATCGCGGGCGGCCGACTCCTGTCCCTGTTTGGCCAGGGCCTCGGCGAGAATGACCTGAGCTCCGGCCACCGCGGGGGAGGAGGGGTAGTTCTTGATGAGATTGTCGAGGTCGGCAGCGGCAGCCTCAGCGTTGCCGGCTTCGAGCGTGGCGGAACCGAGCAGAAGAAGGGCGGGCGCGAAGCGCCCCTTTTTTTCGTCGTCGTTTTCCCGTTCGCGAACCGAGTCGCGCAGGCGAAGGGCGGCCGTCGGGAGGGACTGGGAGGCCTGGGCGGCGGTCAGGTATTCACGCGCGGCGGCGAGGTAGGTTTCCGGATCGCCCCCCCGATCCAGGGCCTTTTCCAAAGCGGTGGCGGCATCGCCGGGCTTGCCGCGGGTGCGGTCGATTCGGCCGATGGCGATCCAGGCCCGCGCAAGAAGATCGCGGCCGGCTCCATCCGCTTCCTCGACCAGTTTTTGGAACAGCTGCCGGGCTTCCTCGCTTTTGCCGCGGGCGGCCGTGATTTCCGCCTTCCAGTAGCGGGCTTCGACGCGAGCGGAGGCGGGGGCGTTGTCCTTGATGGCCGCCAGCTCCTTTTCCGCCTCGTCCTGCTTTCCATCCGCCAGCAGGGTTTTGACCGTGAGAATCCGCGCGGCCCCGGCGGAGGCGGGATCCGCCTTTTCCTTTTCCATGAGTTGTCGCAACTGTTTGAGCCCTTCCTCTCGCTGGTTCTCATTCAAAAGGGCGGAAGCAAGGCCCAGGCGAGCCTGATTGGCTTGTCCTTCGGGGAAAGAATTGAAATCGAGGCGCTTCCAATCGGCCAAGGCCTCCTTCCAGCGACCCGCTTCGTTCAAAGCGGAGGCGCGAACCAGCAGGACGCGATTGACCATGTCGGCGGGCGGGATTTTGGGCAGGGCAGCCAGCGCCTCCGAAGACCGGCCATCAACCAAAAGCGCTTCGGCCAAAAGAACCTGAGCCTCAGGCTGGGGGCTCGAGCTGTTTTTTTGAAGCCATCCCCGGATTCGGGCGACGGCGTCGTGGGCCAGTCCATCCCGGATCATTTCCTCCGCCACGCGGAGATCTTTTGGGAATTCAGAAGCCTGAATCCTCCAGGGCGGATCGCAAATGAGGATCAGGATGAAGAGGAAAAAGAGGCGGTCCATTTTCATCGGGTAAAATTGCGGAGGATTTGGCCGGTGGCGCTTTCGATGCAACGGGTCACTTCGGCGGGCGTGCCCTGTGCCACGATGCGACCGCCGGCCTCCCCGCCTCCGGGGCCAAGATCCACGACATGATCAGCATGGCGGATGACATCGGGATGGTGTTCCACGACCACGAGCGTATGGCCGGATTCGCATAAGGCGAAGAAAACCGACAAAAGCCGTTCCACCTCGGCGAGATGCAATCCGGTGGTGGGTTCGTCGAGAAGGTAGAGGGACGGCCCGCGGGTACGGGAGGCCAAGGCGGTGGCCAGGCGGACACGCTGGGCCTCGCCGCCGGAGAGACGATCGGCCGGTTGGCCGATGGGAAGGTAACCCAAGCCGACCTTTTGAAGCGCCTCCAGGGCCGAGGCGAGGGCGGGGATGGATCGGAAAAGCTGAAAGGCGCGATCCACGGAGAGATCCAAAACATCGGCGATGGAGTGACCGCGATACGTCACCGCCAGGGTCTCACGATTGTAACGGCGACCGGCGCAGGCGGGACAGGGAGCAACTGCTTCCGGGAGAAGCTGAAGCTGAACGGCCACCTCACCGTGGCCGCCGCAGGTTTCGCAACGACCGCCCCGCACGTTGAAACTGAAGCGGGAGGGGCCAAAACCGCGGGCGCGGGAAGCCGGCAGGGCGGCAAAGAGTTTGCGGAGTTCGTCCAAGACGCCAAGGATCGTGAGGGGATTGGAGCGTGAGAGCCGGGCCAGTGGTGTCTGGTCGATCACCAGAGTCCGGGTGATTGGGTCGGCTCCTTGGAGCGATGAATAAGATCCGGGTTCCGGGCCGGCGGAGGGCCCCTGCAGATGGCGCTGGAGGGCGGGGGCCAGGGTGTCAAAGACCAAGGTACTTTTTCCGGAACCGCTGACCCCGGTAACACAGGTGAAGGCCCCGAGGGGGATTTCCAGATCGATCCCTTTCAGGTTGTGGGCGGAGGCACCACGCAGAACCAAGCGCCCGATGGAGGTTGGACGACGCGGTGGAAAAGAGATGCGGCGCCGGCCGGAAAGAAACGCCCCGGTGAGGGAGTTTTCCTGGAAGGTGATCTCCTTGGGGCTGCCTTGGGCCACCACCTTTCCTCCTTGGGCTCCGGCGCCCGGGCCCAGTTCGATGAGATGATCGGCCCGGCGAAGGGTTTCCTCGTCGTGCTCGACGACAAGAAGCGAGTTGCCGAGATCGCGGAGGTCACCGAGGAGGTCCAGAAGCCTGGAATGATCCGCCGGGTGTAGCCCGATGCTGGGTTCGTCGAGAACGTACAGGACGCCGGTGAGGCCACCTCCGAGTTGACTGGCGAGGCGGGCACGGCGGGCTTCCCCGCCGGAGAGCGAGTCCATGGGGCGATCGAGGGTGAGATAACCAAGTCCAAGTTTTTCCAAGAAGGAGAGGCGATGAACCACAGCCTGGCGGAGGGGATCGAAGGCATGGGCGGACGGGCCCGGAGGCTTGGGGAGTTGTTCGAGGAATTTTTTAACGGTCGAAACGGAGAGCTGGCAGAGCGAGGCCAGGTGGTGACCCCGACCAGGTGCGCCGCCCAGTGTGACCAGCAAGGCGTCCGGATGAAGGCGGAGACCGCGGCAACTGGGGCAGGTGCCGGGGCTGAAAAACCGACGGATCCGGTTGCGGGCAACTTCGGAAACGGCCGAGGCCATCCGGCGGTCGAGTTCGGGCAAAATTCCCTCGAAGGGCTTTTTTTCGCGGACCAGACGACCGGCCCGGGTGGCTTGCAAAACCACCGGTTTGCCGCCGGAGCCGTGAAGGAGAAACCTGCGGGCGGAATCCGGCCATTCGGACCAAGGAACTCCCGGGTCGATGCCAAGGTGGCGGGCCAGATCCCGACCCACCGCGCGGTAGTAGGCTCGGATACCCGGATGAGCCCGATTCCAAGGCGCCACAGCCCCTTTTTCCAAAGAAAGAGCCGGGTTGGGAACGACCCGATTTGGATCCGGTGCGAGACGAATACCCAAGCCGGAACAGTCAGGACAGGCTCCCTCCGGGCTGTTGAAGGAGAAATGGCGGGGCGTGAGGCGAGGTGCCCGGTAACCGGTTTCCGGATCTTCAGGCTCGGAGGAGAGCAAAAGGTCCGGTTGGCCGGAAGGTTGGGAAAAATCGGGGGCAGTGAAGGCGACGACCAGACGACCTTGGCCGAGCCGCACGGAGAGTTCCAAGGAGTCGGCAAGCCGCGCCCGGGTGGATTCCTGTATCTCCAGGCGATCAATGACCAACTCCAGGGCCTCCCCCTCGGAAGAGGAGGAAAGATCGATCCATTTTCCTTTGCGGCGGGCACGGAGGAATCCTTCCTTCTTGAGTCGGGCCGGATCCGAACTATCGAGGGGAGCCAAAAGAACGGCAAAAGTGCCGGTGTAATCATGCAACAAGCGGTCGACCATCTGTGAGGGGGAAGAGGCCAGGAGGGCGCGACCGGTTTTGGGATCGTGCGGGGTCCCGTTGGTGGCGTAGAGAACTCGGAGGTGGTCGTGGATTTCCGTGGAGGTGGCGAGAGTGGATCGGCCCGAACCGCCGGAGTGACGTTGTTCGACCGCAAGGGTGGGCGAGAGACCCTCGATGGAGTCGACCGCGGGGGCCGGCAGGCGTTCCAGGTGAAGTCGGGCGTGGGCGGAGAGGCTTTCGAGGTAGCGACGCTGGCCCTCGGCGTAAACGGTGTCAAAAGCAAGGGAGGATTTCCCGGAACCTGATGGGCCGGTGAGGACAACGAGGCGGTGTTTGGGGATATCGAGATTGATTCCGGCGAGGTTGTGCTGGCGGGCGCCGCGGATGCGGAGGAGATCGCCGGTTCGGCTCACGGGGAGCGCGGTCCGTCCCGCGCGTGGCCGGGGTTAGGCGGCCGCGGCGGGCGAGGGATCGACGTGAATGCGCCGATTGCCGCGGTCAAAGCGGACGTGGCCGTCGGAAAGGGCGAAGAGGGTGTGATCGCGGCCCATGCCGACATTGGTGCCGGCGTGAAACTTCGTGCCGCGCTGACGAACGAGGATGGAGCCGGCGAGGACGAGCTGTCCGCCAAAGCGTTTTACGCCGAGACGCTGGCTGTGGCTGTCGCGGCCGTTGCGTGTCGATCCCTGACCTTTTTTATGTGCCATGGCAGACTCTCCGGTTAACGGCCACCCTGAATGGCCTTGATCTTGATGCGGGTGCGGGACTGACGGTGCCCGACCTTGCGATGATAGCCCTCCCGGCGGCGGTACTTGTAGGCGATGACCTTGGGAGCGCGGTCTTGGGCCAAAACCTCGGCCACCACTTTGGCTCCGGAGACAACGGGTTTACCAACCTGGACTTTGGAGTCATGGGCCAGAAGAAGAACATCAGAAATTTCCGTGGAGGAGCCGGGTTCGCCTGCAAGGCGTTCCACCTCAAGGGTATCGCCTTCGCGAACCTTGTACTGTTTCCCACCTGTCCGGATAACGGCGAGGGTCGGCATAAGTTGAAGACAGTAAGCTAGAAATGGCAGAGAGGCAAGAGTGATCGCCGTTGGGGCGGGTGGAACGGGGTTTAGGGAAGTTTAGGGGATTGAGCGGCCACCGAGCGGACAAGGAGGAGGTCCTCGTGGCGGGCGCGGCGGCGGTGGTAGCGCTTTTCCATCTCCTCAAGCAGAGAGTTCCAGGCGGATACTGGAAGGATCTTGGGAGTTTCCCACCCTTCGGAGTCCTTGAGTTTGCGTTGCCAGGAAACCTTCCCGGCAAAGAGGGAAACGCGGTAGATCACAGGGGGTTCGTCCCCGCCCGACTTTTCCGTCCATTCGATGGCCCGGCGCACGGGCGTACCGATCAGAGTTCGCCGCGGGCGACGGATTCCTTGGCCAGACGCTCGGCTTCCTTTTGGCGTTCTTTCTCGGCCTTGGCTGTCCAGTCATCCCAGGATTTTCCAAAAGCGGTGTCCTCCCCGGTGAAGCGGACACGGGTGACGCGACTGGCAGGAACGGTTTGGGGAAGAGAGTCTTTCCCCTGGGGAACAAAGAGGTGCACCTGGTCTCCGGATTCGTTGTAAAGATAAACGAACCCGATGAGGTGGGAGCCGTCCTGGAGTTCGAGCGTCACGTCCCCTCGATAATCAAATGCGTTTTGCAGGGCATGGCGGCGCGCCGTCGCATCGCCGCATTCCAAGGTGCTGCCTTCGATCGAGCCCGGTTTGTGCGTGGGTAAAGCGTGTTTGTCGGACTGGGGCATGGGAGTAAGGGGAAGAATCAGGTCCCGTAGGCCATGGCGGCCTTGACGGTGCGGGCGAAGCCGGGGACGGAACCGAAGGTGTCATCGACGGAACTGGCCTCGTAGCCGCAGTGAACCATGCAGTCCCGACACTTCTCGTTGCCGCTGCGGTGGCCGTAATTCTCCCATTCGGTTTCCTCCATGAGCTGCTTGAACGTGGGGACGTAGCCGTCTTGGAGCAGGTAGCAGGGCTTCTGCCAGCCGAAGATGTTGTAAGTGGGATTGCCCCAAGGCGTGCATTCGTAGTCGACGTTGCCCTGGAGGAATTCGAGGAAATTGGGGGAGAGATTGAATTTCCAAGAGCGTTTGCGGTTGGCGAGGATCTGGCTGAAGAGTTTTTTGGTTCGTTCCCGGCCGAGGAAGTGTTCCTGATCGGGCGCCTTTTGGTAGCTGTAGCCCGGCGACAGCATCATGCCTTCGACGCCGAGTTTCATCATTTCGTCGAAGAAGAGTCGAACGCGGGCGGGATCCGCACCCTCGAAAAGGGTCGTGTTGGTGGTGACGCGGAAGCCGCGTTGAACGGCTTCCCGGATGGCTTCGACGGCGATCTTGTAAGTGCCGTCACGGCAGACGGCGGCATCGTGTTCGGGCTCGAGGCCGTCCATGTGAACGCTGAAAGTGAGGAATTGGGTGGGCTTGAACAAGTCGAGCTTGCGCTTCAAGAGAAGGGCGTTGGTGCAGAGGTAGACGTACTTTTTGCGCGCAACGAGGCCCTCCACGATCTTGTCGATTTCCGGATGAATGAGGGGTTCGCCTCCCGGGATGGAGACCATGGGGGCGCCGCATTCATCGGCCGCGGCCCAGCATTGTTCCGGGGTCAGCCTTTTGCTGAGAACGTGATCCGGGTACTGGATCTTGCCGCACCCGGCGCAGGCGAGGTTGCAGCGGAAGAGCGGCTCCAGCATGAGGACAAGGGGATACCTTTTATTCCCGCGCAGTTTCTGCCCGAGAACATAGGAAGCGACGGTCCAAGCCTGTCGAATGGGAACTGGCATAGAGGAAGTCGAAAGGCTACAAATCCTTTCGAATATGTCAACGGAACCCGAGCGAGCCCTTTATCCTGATAAGTCATTGCAAGAAAAATGGTTATGAAGATAGGAATTCTTCAGGTTGACCTGACGGTGGGGGATTTTTCGGAAAATTCCAAAAAAATCCTCAAGGGTTATGAGAAGGTGGTAAAGGAAGGTGCGGAACTGGTCGTGGCGCCGGAGCTGGGAATCTGCGGATATCCGCCCCGCGACCTTTTAAACCGCAAGGACTTCGTGGAGGCCCATGAAAAGGCCATGAAGGGCATGGCAACCCACATCGGCAAAGTTCCATTATTGATGGGGGGCATTGAGACGTTCAAGGGCAAGGACGGAAAGCCGCTGCACAATTCCGCGTTTCTTTTGCAGCAAAAAAAGAAACGGGTGGTGGCGCGGAAGGCGTTGCTGCCGACCTATGACGTATTCGACGAGGACCGTTATTTCGAGCCCGGGGAAAGCTCTGAGCCGATCCAGCTGGGCAAGACCAGGGTGGGGGTCACCATCTGCGAGGATATCTGGAACGACGAGGATGTTTGGCCGATGCGTCGCTACCGGCGGGATCCGGTGCGGGAGCTGATGAAAAAAAGAATCGATCTTTTGATCAACCTCTCTGCCTCCCCTTGGAGCCTGGATAAGGAAAAAACGCGGTATCGGCTTCTTCGGGAAGTGGCAGTGCGGAGCAAGATCCCGGTGGTGCAGGTGAATGCGGTCGGAGGCAATGACGAGCTGGTTTTTGATGGGCAAAGTCTGGTGGTGGGCAAAAAAGGGGGGGTCATCGGTCAGGGGGCGGCTTTCATCGAGCAGTCCTGGGTGGTGGATCTTCAGGGAAAAGAGTCCCCGCCAAGTTGGGCTCCTGCGGAGGAGCAGGTTTACCGGGGGTTGGTGCTCGGCACACGGGACTATCTGCGGAAATGCGGTTTTCATGAAGTCGTGTTGGGACTGAGTGGCGGCATCGACAGCGCCCTGACCGCGGTGATTGCGGCGGACGCCTTGGGGCCCGACAAGGTCCTGGGAGTTGCCCTGCCCAGCCGTTTTTCGAGCGAGGGAAGCGTCAAGGACGCCGAGGCTTTGGCCCAGCGCCTGAAGATCCGTTTTCTGAAAATTCCGATCGAGAACTCCTTTCAGGCGATGCTGGCCTCCCTGGGGCCGGTCCGGGGCGGGAAGACGGGGGGATTGACGGAGGAAAACCTGCAGTCGCGCCTGCGGGGTGTCATTCTGATGGCGATTTCCAACGAGACAGGCCGCCTGCTCCTGACCACCGGTAACAAGAGCGAGTTGGCCGTGGGCTACTGCACGCTATACGGGGACATGTGCGGGGCCTTGGCGGTAATCGCCGATGTGCCCAAGACGATGGTCTACAAAATTACCCGCTGGGTGAACCGGGAAAGGGAGATCATACCGAAATCCAGCATTGAGAAAGCGCCGAGCGCCGAGCTTCGTCCCAACCAGACGGATCAGGACAGCCTGCCTCCCTATGAGGAGCTGGACCGAATTTTGGAAAGTTACGTGGTCAACGAGGGTTCGATCGGAGCGATGGCCAAGAAGGGAATTTCCAAAAAGACGGCACAAGAGATCGTCCGGAAAATCGACCTCTCCGAATACAAAAGACGGCAGGCGGCTCCGGGATTGAAGGTCACGACGAAGGCGTTTGGGGTGGGAAGAAGGATGCCGATTGCCCAGAAGTTTGATCCGAGGGCGGCATAGTTTCCACTGTTCGTTTATGCGTAGGTTTACGCTTACGAAACTCTGAGACTCAAATTTCGCGTAAACGTAATCGTCAACGTAAACGAACAGACCATGCTTTGGGTGGCAGAGCAGGTGTCTCTTAACGGCGCGGGGAGATGGTGAAACCGTTTCTTTTCATCATCGGACCGAGTTCGTGGCGAAGCCAGTCGGCGGAGAGGCCGAACTCTCGCAGCGAGTAACGGTGGGAGCTTTTGTATTCGAGGGATTTTTTGGCGGCGCGGGTGATCTGGGCGGAGGCTTTGGGGCTGAGAGGAATCCGGAAGTGGCGGTAAATGGAACGAATGG
>Ga0214917_10001971_pt1 | contig 25678 bp, 49 predicted proteins | sample LL_1208_BB_MetaG_FD_177983 | JGI IMG/M metagenome (GOLD analysis project Ga0214917, IMG submission 177983) | Freshwater microbial communities from Lake Lanier, Atlanta, Georgia, United States - LL_1208_BB | ecosystem: Environmental > Aquatic > Freshwater > Lake | place: USA: Georgia | collected...
ATGCCTATACCTCCTTCGTGGTTAAATGTTTCGCATATTCTTCAAGTGGCACACCTAATCTTTTAGCAATTGCTACCTGTGATGGTGTGAGCTTCACAGTTTTTTTGCGTCCTGATTGGCTAGGACGGTTAGCCGAAGCTACAACTTGAGCGGGTTTCGCTCTTTCTGTAGTTACTGTATCCTTTGTAGCAAATTTGTGCGGAAATTCAAGTCTTATTCTTTTATCAATTTCTGCATAGTATTCATCACTTCTAGGATCAAATCCTTCTTCTTCTACAAGCTTTTTATGCATATCAAATGCAGTATAAGTCATTGCAGAATCATTACCAAACCAACTATTTTTAGCAGCCCATTCTTCTGCTTTAGGATCAGTTTGAGGTGCTTGAACATTTTGTTGAGGTGTAATTGTAACCTCTTTTTGTTTAGGTAACTCTTCTTGAGAAGCTTTAAGAGATCTTAATCTAGCTGCTTCCATAGTTAATTCAGCAATCTGCTCTTGTGCAGAAACTTGAGCTTCTACATCTCTAGCATCAATAGCTGTTTTAAGTGCCATCTTAGCATTAGCTAAATTAGATTTAACTCTATTTTCAAATTCAGATACATAAACTTTATCTGTTTTTTGCAATCTAGATTCAATTTGATTTTTTTCTCTTTGAACAGATTGAGCATAAGCTAAAGCTTCTTCTCTTTGTCTTTCAGCTTCTCTCATTTTACGAGTTAATTTAGCAATACGTTTTTTAACGCCTTCACTATATTCTTCTAACTCATCTTTTTCAGCAGCTGTTTTTTCAACTTCTGCTTTTACTTCAACTGGCTTTTCAGCTTCTTGTTGAACTTCTATGTTCTCTTCTTTTTTCTCTTCCGCGGCAGCTTTCGCTTGCTCGTTGTTATCTAATTCAATCTCAGCTCCTTCTTTTTCGCCGACATCAATTAGCGGATCGTTTTTTGGTTTTTTGTCTTCTATTGGCATAGTGCCTCCTATGTTTAAATATGATGAAGAACATCTTCAGGGTTCTTAATAGTCCCTAAAACTTCGTCATCGTTTAGTAGTCGCACTTCTCCACCTTCTATTGGTAATCTTGAACCCGCATAACGAGCAAAGATAACCCAATCTCCTTTTTTACACCATGGACCTGTTGGATAACGCTCTTTATCGTTATATGCTAATGGTCCAATTTTTAAAACATAACCACAATTTGTAGCTATTCTTAATTTGTCTAATGATTCTTGTGATATAATAATTCCACCTTTAGTTTTATCTTTTGGTGTAAATGGTAATACTAATAATCTCCAACCCGTTGGGTTTGGTAAACTATCAATTAATGATTCTGAAATATTTTCAGCTCTTACTGTTTTTTGATTTTCTTCTTTGTATTTTTCTTCAAGACCTAGGACAGTCTTTGGTATTTCATTTGACTGAACATCAGTCGAGTTTAATAATGTTTCCGGCATCTTCTTTTAGCTCCTTTGTGTTTAGCAGGTTAGAGATTTCCTGTAATAAAAATTCGTATGTACGAATTTGTCCAAGTATATACTTGTAATTTTCCATATTGTCAACACCTCCTGAAGTAATAGTTAGAGTTAAATTTTCTAACTGTGCCTTCATAAAGCGTTGTAATTTATAAGCTACATCTACTGTTTCCATCTCTTCTCCTTTTATTATATTAACAATTCCACTTTCTTAAAGATTTATTAATTCTTGAATTTGGGTCTCTTGCAGTTTTAGCTGAAGTCAATTTAGCTTTCATCCCTTTCATTCTACTACAAAATGATTTTCTTCTCTTAGCAGATTTTGAACCTGGTTTTAATTTAGATGGTTTAGTTGTAACAGCCATTGATAATTTAGAACCTGGATGTTGACGTCTATAGGATGCTATACCTTTTCTATTTAATCCACCAGATTCAGCTTTGCCTTCTTTTCTTTGCCAAGCAGGAGTACCACCTGATGCAAGATAAGCTCTACCCATTCCTCTAGATTTCATCATATTAATATACCTTTGTAACTTTTCTTCTATTATTCATTACTTTACCACAACCTCTTGCAATAAATCCACCTTTTTTAAATGTAGGATTTGTTACAGGTTCAAAAGAAATACCTTTAGTTTTAATTATAGTTCCTTTTATAGTAACTGGTTTTTTTCTTTTATCTGTAAATTTAGGTTTTTTTAATTCTGCCATTATTTATGGTATATCTTTTTTTGAAAGAAAATTAGAAATCTGTTCATCATCTAAACCAAGTTCTCTTAATTTTCTAATTTGTTCTTCTATTGGATCTTCTTTAGGATTAGTACCATCTTTATATGCAACTCTATTTTCTTTAATAATTTTTGCAATACCTGTTCCTTTTTTTTGTTTACCTAAACCAGCCATATTAATATAATTTTGTAATTTTAGTTTTAACTGCTTTTCCTTGTCCTCTTCCAACCAAACCACCTTTAGCAAATTCTGGTTCAGCTGTAGAATCTTCTGGACGTAAACGATTTAAACCTTCTTGTCTACTTTCTTCTTCTAAAATTTGTTTATATTTTTTATTTAAATCTTCTTCTGATTTTTTAAATTTTTCTTGTTTTCTTTTTTCTTCTCTATAAATTTTATTACCTGAATAATCTGACATTATTTTTTTGGAAAACCAGCTTTCATATTTGCATAAGCTTTTTTAGAAATAGTAGTTTTAGATTTTGGTCTTGATATACCTAATCTTTTTCTTCTATTAATATTCGCCCAAAGTCCTGGTTTAGCACTCCCGCCATCTTTCATGTAACCCATTTTATTTCTTACAGGAGTTGGTAATTTAGCAAGTCCAGGATTTTTTTCTTTGTCAACTGGCTTTAAAGATTTACCACCATCCTTAAAGCCTGTTCTTGCATTTATAACTTTTGCAATACCTGTTCCTCTTTTTTGTATTCCAAGTCCTGACATTATTTTTTCTTTTTAGCTCTGCCGCCTTTTTTCATATATTCAGCAGTTTCTTCTTCAGCATATTTTTCTGGAGATACTTTTCCAGCTTTAATAGCTTTAGCTTGTTTAGATAAACTTTTTAATTCTTCTCCTTTATGCTTTTCAGCTTTTTCTTTTTTAACAAATTCTTTTGGAGATACTTTTCCAGATTTAACTTGTTTAGCTTCTGCTAATTCTTCACCATAAGTTTCTTTACCACCAAAAGCTTTTCCACCTTTTTTTAAAGCAGCTCCCATTCCTCTAAGAGCAATTCCACCGCCTCTAAGTGCAGCTCCCATTCCTCTTAATGCAATTCCACCGCCTCTAAATGCTGGTCTTGGTCTTTGTTTAAAATCGTTTCTCATTTTTTTCTCCTTATCCGTTTTCCTGGTTAGTGTTTGTCGGTCTATTTGCCATTGTGCGAGCTACCGACTCTGCGCTACGCCCAACTACATAACCTCCGAGTCCAACATTTAACAATGTCCAAACATCGCCAGGTAATTCAAAAGTGATTACTGCACCCATGAATACTTTTATAACAGGTCCTATAACATAATTCCAAACTAAAATAAAGATCAAAACATACATCAAAAGAGGTCTCCAAGAACTAGCAAACCAGCCAGCTTTTGCTTCAGCTTCAATGATTCTAGATGCTGCTTGTAGCTCTTGTGTATGAGATTGTAATAATTGAGTTTGTAATTGTGCTTTTAATTTCTCTTGTAAATCTTTATCAGGAACTGCTTTTTCAATAGTACTAAAAAGAATTTTGGCTAATGGTGCGATAGCTCCAAGCATTGGAAGCATATTAAAACCACTTCGCTATTTTTCTCTTATCGGTCATCATTCTTCTTTGACCTTTAACTGGTTCATATTGAGTTTCATCTTTGCTTGTCATCTCAACATCAATTCCACCTTTTTTATAACCATCTTCATTTAAAAATTTATCATGACTTCCAACTTGTGTACCGTAAGCAGATGATTCTCCTTCATTACCTGTTACTGCTCCACCTTCTGCATATCCTTTTCCAACTTTTCTAGATTCAGATAAAGCAATTGCTATAGCTTGTTTTGGATTCTTAACTATTTTATCAGATTTACCACTATGTAGTTTACCTGCTTTGAATTCATGCATAACTGTTTTCACTTTTTTTTGTGATGGTGTCATTTTTTTCATATTACATTCCTGTTATTTTAGTTTGTTGTATTCCTTGCTTTGCAAGACTTACACCAGCTCTTAGTTTAGCTAATTTTTCATTTTGTTCAAGCTTATTTTCACTATTATTTTGGTTCATTAAGGCTCTCATCTTATCTAAGGCTATTCTATCCTCAGCTTCTTTACGTTTTTGCTCATTTTCTATAGCTCTTAAGTCAATTTCACGTGATTTTAGCTTCAATAATGGGTCAGAATCAAATTGTCCTAACACTTTATTTTCTTCATCAGCAAATTCTTTAGTCATTTCAGCTATTAATTTAGCTTTTCTTGATTCAATTTGACTCATAATCATTTGAATCTGTTGTAAAGCTTGTGGATTTATTTGAGCTTGTTGTTGCAATATAGACATTTGTTGTAATTCTTGTACAAATTCTATTTGAACTTGTTCTTGAGCCATTAAAGAAATGTGCTGAACAATATTTCTTTGTAATGAAGAAACAGAAATTGGATTATTTTTAACTGAATTCAATTGTAAATAATTTAAATGAGCATCAATGTGAGCTTTATGATCTTGACCAGCAAATGCTTGGAAAGGAGAACCTGTCATTGAAGCGATATGTTCCATTGCAGGATCCATTGGTTGTGGTTGTCCAGGTGGTGGTAATATTAAATCAATATTTTTTACACCAATAGCTTCATACATAGATCTGTATGCTTGATACAAATTATGAATTTGTGGATTTGATTGAGCAAGTTGTAGTTGAGTTTGCGCTAAACTAATTCTTTGAGTTTGAGAAAATATATTTGGATCAGCAACTGGAATAATATCTACTTTATCATCAAAATCAGTTTGTTTAATTTGTCTTGCTCCACCAACAACATCATATGGATATACTGGTGGTAAATAAGTTGCGAATACTTTTGCTAATAATTCAAATTCATTTTTAAGTGAAGCATACAATCGTTTATGAATTGCGGACATCACCCTCGATCCGCGCTCCAAGAGCGCTAATGTCGTACCGACTGCAGCTTGTTGATTCATATCGCCCACTTGTGCATCTGCGATGCTCGCGAATCGTTGACCTGCTTGAACCACAACACCCATTAATTGTAATAATGTTTGATCCGGTCCTTTAAATGGTAAAGGTAAAAACGCATCACGAAGATTTCCTCCCGGAGCGTCGACATCTCTAAATTCTCCTGGTTGAATTGGTTGTGCATCATCTCTAACTCTAATACCACGCATTTTAAATCCTGCTGGTAAATTAGCTAAAGTTCCTGCATCTAATAATTGTCTTAAAGCTTGTGTTGCAGTTCTTGATAAACCACCAATCATGTGAATTAATCCAAGACCATAGAATCCAAGTCCTGGTAAAAATTTAAAATGTACAAAATAATTAATTTTTCTTCTTAATGGATCATCTGGTTTATAATTACGTCTTATAGATAAAACTTCTCTAGAACTTTCTTCAATCGTTACAATATATGGAAGTTTAATACCTGTGGGCTCACCAGTTTGAGGATTTTTATCTTCAAAACCTTCTATATCTAAATTAACATGACATTCTAATAATGTATAAACATCTGCTTGTTTAGAAACTCTAATCCCTTGTAATTCTAATTGTTTCTTTTCAATATCATCTTGTTGTAATGGTGGTTCTCCTAATTCAACATCTTTATAAAATCCTGATACTTGTTGTTTCTTTAAATCATTTTCAGAAATTTTAAGTACATGAATAATTGCTTCAGCGTCTTCTAATGAAGTTGCAGTATAAGGTACAATTAAATCATCGGATGGAATAAATTTAGATACCGCTCTTTGCAACATTTCATCATAATAAATTTTTTTAAATGTTGATCCTGATAGTGGTAAATAAAATAACATTTGATCAAACTCTGGTTCATATTCTTTCATGACATCCATAATTTGATAATTCATAAAATCTTTAACACGAGTTGCTTGTTCTTCTTTATTTCGATCTGACATTCCTATGATTTCAGTTCTAACAGGGCCACCTGCTGGTAATAATTCTTTATAAGCTTGTGATTGGAATTGTGTAATTGCTTCAGCTAAAACTGGATGAGTTACACCCGATGCATTTCTAAATGGTTGTGTTCTTGTTTTATAAGTAAATCCTAAAAGGTCTAAACCTTTTACATAAGTCATTTCCCAATCTTGTCTTGAAGATTTATAATCAGTATATTTTTCTTGAAGATCAGAACCGATTCCTCCAAGAATACTATCATCTAAAAATTCTGCAAGATTTGCATTATGGTCTTGTCCACCTTCTTGTGATGCAAGTTGTGGGTCAAAAGAAATTTCTGCTCCACCATCTTCTGTTTGTTTGATTTCAATATCAGGATTTTGTGCTTGTTGTAAATCTTCTTGAATAGATTGTTCTACTTCAGTTTGACCAGGAATTTCAATAGTAGTCTTTGTATTCGGCAACGCCTTATCTATATCAGCCATGATTAACTATACCTTCTTTTAAATAATGTTTCAACACCTTGAGGATTAGGACCTCTAACAGGTGGAATGGTTCTTGTCAAATTTGTATCAACAGGTTCTCCTTGACTAATATAACCACCATAAGCATATCCAGGAGCTATTGGTGTCATAGATGTTATAGGAGCAAGACCTCCATTTGAATATCCAATTGTACCGCCTCCATATTGATATCCATGTGCTAAAGAATATATACCCATATTATAATCAGGTGTAGATTCCTCATTACTAGGATAACGAATGTCATTATATAATTTATTGAATTCTCTAATATCCATAATTTTGATCTTCGGTTGTCAAATCCGTTGGTTGTAAACTTTGCAAAGTTTGTAAAGGCTCTTGTACATTTTGTTCTGGCATTTGTACAGGGATTTTAGGTTCAAACAGATTAGCTATTATTTCTTCTGGGCTTTGACCTTGACCTATTTGATTAGCAATATTTGGAACTAAAGAAGAATCAATATTATATTTATTAATATACTCAGCCATCTGTTTAGCTTGTTGATCTAAACTAACCACTTCTTGTTTTCCATCTGGAAGAGTTACAATAGGATTTTCAGCTCCCCATAATAATATATCTTCTTGAGTTGCAGGATTACCTTCTGCATCTAAAAAAATATGTAAATCTTTATCGTAGGTTAATTTGTCCATAAGCTAACATACCTATTAGTAGTACTCTGTGTTTTCATGAATAACTTTTTCATCTTCATAATCCTCGGGATGACCTATAAAGCCTCCCTGTCTAAATCTCATCAATGCTTGTGTCATTGAGTCTACAAGGTCATCATTATCCCCAAATGGAAATGCCGCGCATTCCTCAATAACCTCTTCTGCAAAGTCAGCCTCTGGCGCCCAAATTTGTCCACTCTCAAAAAGAGGGGCAACGGCGTTTACTCTAGAATGTTTATCATTTCCTTTGCTAGGTGTAAAGTTGATAACAGGTATTCCCATCTTACGTAATTCATAGGTTAGTGGTAATCCTGATGCTTTTGACTCTACAACTACTGAATCCGGTCTCCAATAATAATATTGTTGTAGCGCTTCACGTCTAAGTTCTGGAAACTCTAATCGTTTTTTTAAAGCATCTAATAATATTAAATTAGGTCCTGAATCTTCATCTGGATAAAATACTCCCCAAGTAGTGATAGCAGAGTAATCTGCAGTTTCTTTTTTTAAGAATGCAGTATCATAACTTTGTATAACATGTTCTAAAGCTGGAATATAATCTTTGTCCCACTTACGCCACCATTCACGTTTAATGATTGAACCTTCTTCTGATGTTGGATTCTGCATCCATTGTGCATTCCATTTTTGTAAACTTAAAGATGCTTTAACAGATTCTAATTCTTCTAACTTCCAATACTCTGGCCACACTGGTTTATTAGTTGGAAGGATTGCTGGAAACTGTACCACTTCCCATTGATCTGATTTTAATCTTTTCTGAGCCCCGATCAACGCTCCGGTAAGATCTTTCAAAGACCAACGCGTCATAACCACAACAATTTTTCCACCGGGTTGTAATCGCTGACGTGGTCCTGAAGTATACCATTCATATGCACGCTCCAACGCTTCTGGATTTAAAGCATCTTGTTCCGAGTGCGGGTCATCAATGATAAGTAAATCCGCTCCGCGGCCCGTGATTGCCCCACCAACACCAGCTGCAAAGTATTCTCCACCTTGTTCCGTTTCCCAACGGCCCGCGGCTTGTGAATCTTCGCGCAATGTAGTTTTAAAATATTTTTTATAATCAGAACTATCAATTAAATGTTTTGCTTTTCTACCAAATCTAACTGCAAGTTCAGTAGTATGGGTTGTTTGGATTATTTTTAATTTTGGATTCTTACCAATCATCCAAGCGGGTAGCAGGAAGCTAGCGAATTCAGATTTAGTATGCCTTGGTGGCATGTTAATAATTAATCTATTAATCTTTCCTTCTGCAAGTTTATTAAATTGTTCAGCAATTTTTTTATGATGTTTACCTTCAACAAAGTCTGGCCAGACAGATTTTACAAAAGTTAAAAAGTCTTTATGTACCTTTTCTTCTTTTTTCTTTTCATCATATTTAATTGCGTACTTCATAAACTCCTTACGCGCATCTGGCGGAAGTTTATTCAAATCTATTTTATCTAGATCCATAAAAAATTTTTATAATTTTTTTTCACCTTTTGATTTATTTATGAAAATGAATTTACACCCTACCCCTGTCTAAATCAAGGTCTAAAGCCCCAACTCTGGGTCCCCTTTTTATGGTTTAAGGGGGTGGGGGGTCTTAGATCTTTCGACTTTCAAAATCATATAGGGATTCAAGGTCTAGTCCGGGCACGGACGTGGATGCCGGGCACGGAGCCCGGCGGCGAGCCGCAACAGCGGCGAGACCGGGCGACGCCCCGCGCAGCGGGGAGAGCGGCGCAACAGCGCCGCACCGCCGACCACGACCCGCGCAGCGGGAGGAGCGCGCCGCAACAGCGGCGCACGACTCAATGCCCGCGCAGCGGGCACGAAGAGCAGCGCAACAGCGCTGCACGATTGAGGGATGGCGAGCCGCGAAGCGGCGAGCGCACAACCTAGGATTGTATGTTGCGCTAGAGCAACACCGTTGCATAATTACAAGCGCCGCGAAGCGGCGCCCCACGACCCGCGGAGCGGGGTGCGACAATATGTCGCATTGACTTTAATGATTAAATAAATATAGGCGCGCGAAGCGCGCCCCGACCCATAAGCCGCGAAGCGGCGACCCTCGAGCACGCCAGGCGCACAACCTACGCGCGAAGCGCGGACCGCGTGCATCGCAGGCAAGCCTGCGACAATTTGTCGCATTGACTATTTGCGGATCGTTGATCTCTAAAATTTGCGAATCAAAAAATTTAGTTGTTGCATTATTATTGTTATAAGATAATGTGGGAAGTGGGTTAGCTATCCTTGTTATGTAAACTAACCCATTAACAATTAAACAAGGAGCGAGAAAATGATAACAACTAAAATAGTAAAGAATGGAAGTGACTTAGGTTTCATTGGTATGTTAATCCAAGTAACTAAGTTTCAAGATGGTTCGTTTGATGAACAAGTTTTAAAATCAAAGCATTACACTTTAGAAAAGAATGCTGAAAGACAAGTAAAAAAATGGCTTGATAGTCATAACAATATAAAGGTTGATTAAATGATAGCTGATCTAATAGATAATTTATACATGCTGATAATGTCAGGCGTTTGCATATCAGCGGTCATCGGCGCGCTGATCTGTTGGTACATGATTAGTGTTGATTTAAAGCAGAAGGATGACTTTGATAAGAAGTACCGCGAATCGCGGGATATTGAAGGACGTTGGTAGTATGTTGAAGGACGTTGGTAGTATGTTGAAGGACGTTGGTAGTATGTTGAAGGACGTTGGTAATTAATTAATCCCTAATAGTTTATTTTGAATCGCGGTCCAATCATTCTGGGCCGCGATTTTCGCATCGCGGATATTGGATTGGAGCTCGCGGATCGCGGAGCTTTCATAAAGTATTACGGAACGGGAAGCGGCTTCTTTTACTAAGATGAAATTACGCTTTGGATGTATCGTATGAAACAATATCTGGTGCGGTGAAAGTCTAATTTTGTTACCTGTTGCTACTTTAAGTTCAACCATGAAAAAACTACAACAATCATGATATCCTAATAGATCTGGAACGCCAAAAGATGCCCAAGATTCTAATCTTGTCCAAAAGATTTTAGGTGTATTTTTTTTAACTTCTTTCCAAAATTTAGACTCTTCTTTCAAAGTAACTACACTAATTGATTAGAGCGTATAACTTTAGACATTTTGTGTCTTTCTTTTTCTGTTTTCAATACAATTCTATGAGTTTCAGTTTTACCAATTAACATATTTTCCATTAATCTTATTTCTGTAATGTCATGCAAGTCGCCATTTGGCATTTGAACTTGTATACGTGCATTAGCACCAACTTCAGATTTATTTATAAATCTTTCTAAAACTGTTAGTAATGTTTTTCCGTGTATCATAGCACCTTTTAAAGTGGGGCCCAGTATCTGAAGGCAAAAATCTTTCATCTTCTCGTAAGCCGACCCCAATTGACATATACGTAATGTTACTATATTTGTCAATCTATGGGTGTACCAAAACAATTAACTCCGATGCAAATGAAATTTGCTGAATTATTAGTTTACAATGAAGGTAGACTAACAGCAACTGAATGCGCAAGACAAGCAGGATATGAAGAGGATAGAGCAAGAATAACAGCTTCTGAATTACGTAATCCAAGAAAATTTCCATTAGTTGCTAAATATATTGGTGAACTCAGAGAAGAAGTACAAAAGAAATATGAAGTTACATTTGAAAATCACATTAGTGAACTTGCAAAATTAAGAGAAGAGTCTAGAGCAAAAGGTGCTTGGTCAGCGGCAATTAATGCAGAAGTTGCAAGAGGTAAAGCCGCAGGCTTATATATAGATCAAAAGATTATTAAATATGGTAGTGTAGATTCGTTAACACCAGCTGAATTAGAAGCTAAAATGAAACAAATATTAGAAGACCATAGAGGTTTACTAGTAGAAGCAGATTTTGAAACTGTCAAAGAACAACAAACAAAATCAGAGCAAATAGAAAAAGAATAATTATTTTAAATTTGCCCAAAAAAAGAATAATGCAATTAAACTTGCAATTATAATAGAAGGTATTGTTCTATCTTCTTTCGTAATTTCTGAAACATATAAAATACAACCATATGCAAAAATAAAATAAAAAAACAATTTTATTACTATCCAAACAACTTCACCCATATTTAATTATATTTATTTTTAAGGTGATCTATTCCTTCTTGTATCCAATCTTCTAATTGTTCAGCATGCCACATAACTTCTGATTGTTCTTCACCAGGAAATCTCTTACGAGCTTCATTAATAAACATTTCTGACATTTGTCTACCGGATAATAAAAATTCTCCGCTGTAGTTTCCTGCTTTCCAATTATCTATTAAATGATTAGATAAATCTTCTAAATTATTTATTTTCATGCATGTCTCCCAAATGTTTTATTAAAAGGTACAACGTTATCTTTGTATTCAATTTTTACATCTTCACATACAAGATCTGAAGGATTATCTTTATCAATTCTTTGAACAATTCCAACACATTTAACATTCACATCTAATGGATCTATATCAAGAAAAGAAGTTTCACAAACATCGTATTTTTCTTCTGTCAAATGTATATTAAAATCGTCATACTTAATTCCACCTTCTCTTAAATAAATATCAAAGGCTTCATCTTCATTATTAGCTTTAATATATTGATCAACAATCATTTCATATGTTTGTCTAACTTTATATACTTTTTTACCTTCATCTTCTGGTCTAAAAGTAAATGGTGTATCTATTTTATTCATTTTTATCCTTTCTATTAAAAGTATAATGTATCATAAAACATGATGATATAAATAACCATACAATTATTTTTATCAGTAGCAAGTGTTCTATCATATTTATTCTTTCTTTTTGTTAATGATTTTAATTTACATTAATATGGGATATTATGTCAATAGTTATTTTTTATTACATTTACATTTATTTAATAATAAACAACCAAAATATGTATTCCATATGCATTTAAACATATGTGATATTTTTAACACAACCTATAGGATATATATTTCTATCACCAAAACTTATAATTTCATCGTTTTCAATTTCATAAGATGCAAAAGTCATAATAACCTTATCATCTTTATAAAATAGGAAACCTTCACTTACACAGGTACTGCATTGCATATCATTAAACTCATCGTTATCAGCCCATGCTGTATCTCCAAGGATATCAATCCATTCAAGTTTAATTCTAGGATATTTGCTTATGCTCATCACTACATAAGTAAAATTTTTACCCCTGTTTTGCAATTTAAAAATAAAAAGGGGGTCGCGTAGCGGAATAAGTGGAAAATCAATAAAATCAACGTTTTTGTAAAAAAGCCTTATAAAATGCATAGTCCAAAAAAGATATATAAATCAATGAGCTATTCCCGCCGTGGCGAATCGTTGATTTATGCGGCTCCAGAATCGTTGCACGCCAAGGGTTTTTTTTCCGTGGCGTAAAAAAAATAGTCTACTATTCGCATATACCAACACTTCTAGACGATTTACGCCACCAAAGCCACCCGCCACGGGGTAAAGTAAAAAAATTTTTTTCATAACTACCCCTAAAACTTTCCTTATGGTGGCGGCGATAACAAAAAAGCTATATAAATCAACGCTCCACGTTCCGCGCTCCATTTTACGCCATTTCCTGTTAACTATTACCTTGTTCTGTCACAAAGATCTGTTATTAGGGGATCGCGGATAGGGGGTAATTGCGCATGGCTAAAAAGAAACAATCAATCGAAGATATCCTTGAGGACATAAGAGCTCATATAGACTTATTAGAGGATAAAATTAACGAAATAAGAGATCAAGACGAACCGGAGGATTGGGATGACCAAGACGAAGACGAGGACCTTGATGAAGACGAAGACGAGTAGCAAACGGTGTGGGGTATAAAAGCCCCACATTAAAACCCCATATCTACAAGTTCTTTATAAGTTCTTTTCAGTAGCTGTGGATATTCAGGATTAGTAGAATAGTTATAAAGCAGGTTAAAATAACGATTTACATCATTTATTCTTAATTTAGTTTGTAATTCACGTTCATTTCTAAAAGATTTGTAAGCATCTTTCGTATTAAGCAGATTTATATAATACTCAATAGAATGGCATTTAGACTTAAATTTAGCCACTCTAAAAGGGGCATTTGGGTTGTTGGCAGGGGTCATGCCAGTATGTAAATTTCTAAACTGATATATGCCCATTAAGTTGTTTCCTTCAATGGCATAACGACTACGGCCATAATTAGATTCTAATGCCGCTTGTGTTAATAATAATTTTCTAGGTATTCTTTCTTCCTTCTTATATCTTTTATCAAGATAATCAGCGCATTTATTGACTGATTGGACAAATTCTCTGTTATTAGAATAGCCAAAGGCGGGTTCAGAATAGACAACAAACAATACAATAAATAACCATATAATTGCTGTTAACAGATACAGTAGATAATGTTTTAAATTATTCACGTGGTCCTCCTGCGATGTTGGTTGATTTTTAGCTTATCCTATTTCCTTTTGATAGGTTTTCGCTAGCCCATAAGGGCTGTAAGTTTGTATAGTGGAAACATTTTGCCTGTTCTTCTGGTTTTGTCAAGTCAAAAGATGAACATGGAAGTATATGATCTATATGCCATTTTCCATGATTTTTACGTGTCATACCAGGTTTAAATGATTTTTCTAAATGATCCCAAACTTCTTTTACATCTTTAACACCTAATAATTTTAAAGAAGATTCATTTTTTCTAATTCCTTTTAAAGCTTTCAATATTCTACTTCTCAAAATTATAGATAATTTAAATTTAGGGTCTTTTTTTGTTTTAATTCTTTTCTTTTCATTTAATAATTTTCTATTCTTTTTTGCCCATTCTTTCATATATATTTTTTGTTTAAGTTTATTTTTTAAATCATATTCTTTTTTGTATTTTTTTATTTTATCTCTATATAATAAAAAATATTCTTTTAAATATTTTTTAAGTTTTTCTTTATTTTTTAAAGACCATTTTTTAAAATATATTTTTTGTTTATTTCTTCTTTTAAAATTATATTTTTTAAAATATTCTTTTTGTTTTTCTTTATCTTTGTAAGGCATTTTATTTATGTTGAAACCAATTATATACAGCAATAAAACTTAATAATATAAAAACTACTTGCTGTGTTAATCTTGCCATATCTTTTTCAATATAAGAAACATAAGCCCACATGAACACAGATACCATTAAAAATATCCATGCAATCCATTGTATATTAATAATAGCTGTTGCCTGTATTACAGAACAAGTAATACTAATACTTGCAGCTATCCATTTATAAACAGTTAAATTCATTTTTTTAATTGATTATAATATTGATCTACTCTTCTTAAAAAATCATGTTTGTATCTTTTGTATTCTAATCCTTCTATTGTAAATTCTTGATAAACATTTTCTGGTGTGCACATCATAATAATTCCTTTTTCAATTTTAGTTCCATAAACATAATCATGTGCCATTCCATAAGCCGCAAGTTGCATAAAATAATCTTGAATCCATTCTTTTTTCTTTGGTTTATTAGATTGTTTAAAATCTATAATACTGTCCTTTCCATTATGAACTGCAATAAAATCAGTAGCTCCTGCATATAGATCTGGATAATATAAGGTAGCTTCCATGCCATAATATTCAGTGATTTTATTTTTTAATCCGTTATCTATGATAGTTTGAGCCATGTTATGTGCATTACGACCTACATCTGTTAAATCTAAGTGATATTGACCCTCTATAAAACTTTGAATTATGGTATGCATGGCTGTTCCACGTGTTGAAGAACGATCCACGATCCGCGTAGCTTCTTCTTCGCCTATTCGTTTACGCCACTCTTCCAGTGATTTACGTTTCTCTTCAGGTTGAGTTGCGGATAATATTGTAGTAACTGATGGTAATTTAGCTTCCCCTAGATCATAGTGTCTATGACCATCAACAGATGCTCGTGTTGATTTAGGGTATATAAATTTAGGATTGTGTTTCATAATTAATATTGAATTTCCATAACAGGTTTTTCTTTAGTTGATTCGTCATATAAAAATTTAATAGTTTGTTTAATAACAGTAGTTGTAGGATCAAAAGAAATATCTTTTGAGCAACTAGCTAATATAAATAATATAAATAAGTATTTCATTTTATAAATACTCTAATAATGTAAGATAGTATAATCAAACCAACAATAAAATTTCTAATTTCCATCCACGTAATATATCTTAATCCCCAACGCTTTCTGTTCTTTCGATACAGAACGATTAATTGTGTCTCCTGGTTTACAGTTATAACTTTGGCTCTTACGACGAGATATGGTCTTAACATCAAGTAAACTGGTTTTACCTTGTTTATCAACAACAACAAGATCAAACGGACATTGTGGATCCAATGATTTAGCGACATGATATCCTTTTTTTAAAAATTCTTTTGCAGCAATTAACTCTGAACATATACCTTTTGTTGATCTACTTATCATTTTTTTCATCTTTTTTTTCTTTGACGTAAGACCAATCTATTTCATCATAATTTTTTTTAAATGTTTCATCCGGTATACGAGATCTTCCGTCCCAACCTTTACCCCATTCTGATCTTCTTTTTTTATTTTCTGTCATATTATTTATAATGAAGTAGAACCTGTTAGAGTTCTACTTCATATCATTCCTCATTTACATTCCTTTACTAATTTATCAACTAAAATTCTTTTCTAGTTGATATTCTATTTGCTTTAGAAAGTTTAAAGTTATAAGCATCTACCAAACCTTCAATCCAATCTTCTTGGTTCATACAACCTTCCAATTTAGATCTATATTTTTGTATTTGGTCATAAGCAGTTTCAACTTTAAAGTTTTCTAAGTTTTGTATTCTAGTAAAACCTATACAAAACTTTTTAATTTGTACAAGATCAGGTGCAAAAGATTTTATCTTTAACAACTGTTGTGCAAATCGTCTTGCTTTGTTTTCATCAGTTATTACAAAATTGCCACTGATGAAGTCTCTATGACAATCACCTTTAACTTTACTACCTTCAATGCTTAATAATATTAAACATACAGATAATGGAAGATTAAACTCTTCAAAAAATTTACTTATTTTTGAATAAGTTTGGTGATTAGGATGAGATCTATGAGAGAAACTTTTTAAATAATCTCTATATTTCCATCCTCTTTGCTTATTGTTAATAACTCTAACATGTTCTATGCCTAAGTTCTTAACAGTGATATAAGTTACTGGAAGTTTCAACAATTTACACGCGTTCAAACGATGTTGACCTTCAATAACTTCTTTGTTTTCGTTAACAATGATTGGATTGATCTGTCCGTATTTTTTTAGACTAACAGCAAGATCATTCACATGATTGTCCGAAATGTCCCGATTAGCATTCAATATTTTGAACATTGAATAATCATCGGTTTGTCTTATTATGCTACTTCTTCCAGTAAAAAGAGAAGTATTCATACACACTCCTTTATTGCGTCAAGTTTTTTTAAAATTTTGTTAGTTCTTGACGTTAACATAACAAAATTATTATACACTTTTTTGTATAATTCTTTTTAATCATTTGCTTATGAATCTCATTAAGTTTTTATCTTTAGATAATTCATAATTTGTTTTTCTTATTTTTATTTTACACCACTCAACATATTCTGGATTTAAATTACCTAAGTTATCTTCATTCATAATATAAGTCATAATATTAACTTTATTTAAATATTCCTTAAATTTTTTATTTTCAAAATCATTAAAGTAATCACTGTTTAAATATTTTTCTAAAATTTTTTTTCTATATTCAGTCATTAATGTATTGCCTTATTATTAAAAGGTTCTATTTGTTCAGATTGTTTCATAATTGTATCCATAACTTCTTCAAACTCCCCAGGATATTTAAATACTGTTTTATATAATCTCATAGCTTGAGCCATCATAGTAGATGCCACCATCTGCGGTTCATTATAACGAAGAACTAATTCAACCATTTTATCAAATAGTTCATTATAAATGTATTCTAATTCAAGATCTTTTTTTGTTTTTTTCATTTTCTAAATAAATCTTCGTCTTGTTGTTTATTCTTTCTTTTCATATGACATTCAATTTTTACAACATCTTCAGCTCCATCTAATATTCTTATTTCATAGCCATATTTTTTTGGTTCAACCCAATATTTTACTACATTATGAATTATAAGATTACCTATTTTCTTTTTTGTTCTTTCAGACATTTCTTCAACCTTTTGTTTTGTTTTTTTAAACGATAAATAATTTCATCTAAATCATTTGGTCCGCGTTTCATCTTTTTCTTTCGTATAATGTTTTAAATATACGTTTTTTTTTAATCGGACACCAGTATCCGTAATATCCTGATATTTTTCTTTTCATACAGGCATCCCCGCATCATCAATGTTTTCTAACATTTCCTCTTCTGTAAATGCTATTTCACCTTGTGATTTGCAATTTTTACATTGGTAAACTTCACCATAGCAATCTCTACGATATCCATTACCACCACAATCATGGCAAATGATTTTATGTGTTTTATTTTGTATGTCCATTTTTATATCCCCTATTTTTTGCTTCTTTTTTTGCGAGAACTTCTATTGTTTTACTTATAGTTAAATTAGCATCAGTTAATTTACCTTCTCCAAGAAATATTAAAATTTTATATATTTCCATCGGCACAGATACCGATTTATATTTTGCTGGGTCTGCCATTACTTCTCCTTTTGTTTGTTTATTTATGCTTTCTGCATCTTAATATGGGAAACTATAGCATTAAAAACAAGTGTTGCAAGATAATTATTTTTAAGGTATTGTGGACATCTCTTCTCACACCTTTTGTTTGCTCGTCCTAGTACAACTAGGGCGGGCATTCATTATCTTCTCCCTTGACCTCTATATTCTTTTCTATCGTTGCGTTTATTTGGTCTTTTAGAATGACGTCCTGGACGTTTTTTATTGGTATGTTTAATAAAAGTACCAGTACCTGATTGAACTTTACGAGCCATTATCTTTTATTTCTGTCATTAAACCACTTCTTTTACTATTAGTAATTGGGATATATTTAATAACTCCATTAACATATTGTTCTACTTCTTCTCCACACAAAGAACATCTGTAAAAATCTTTATATAAAAACAATAAAGGTGATAATAAATTACAATAAGGACATATACCATGCTCTATTCTGGCATCTAATTTTAAAGCACTTCTAATTTTTCTTGGTTTTCTTGGCATCTATATTATAGAACATATCATCTGAGTCATCTGTTTTCCAGTTTTTATTTTCTACATTCCAACACGTAGTCTGGACTTTATAGTCAGGCCAATGTGATGAAGTAGTAAAGCTAGGGATATTCCACAAAATACGATTATTAGGCTGAATTGCATAATTACCGTTATCAAGAGCCAGAACGTGGCCACACTTATGTTGATCAGGTATTTCGGAATGTTCAGTATCCAAAATATTAGGTTCCGGATGTGCCCAATCCACAGTGAATAAATATTCTCCATGATAAAATTTTTTATTTTTTCCTAAATATTTACAGCGTTGACCTTTTAAAAAATCAAAAACAATAATACTAGGATAATAACTAAATGAATTCCATAACTGAAGATCGTCGAGATCTTGATGTTCCATCGGTGTGCTATACACATCACTGCTGATTCTTCTTTGAACAAAAGCAGAGATAGGAAGTCTCCAATATATTGCACCGTTGCTAAGTAAACAATGAAACAACGTCGCACGCCCGCTAATACTCCCCAAAGCAAATACCACGCAGTCTTCAGTTTCTCCTTTATGTTTTCGTAAGTCATATAAATATTCTCTCCTTATTTTACAGTATATGGGTGGTATATTAGCATTTAAATAAGACATTGAATACTATTTAATAGCACCCCAGTTATCTCCAAATTCATAATCTACTTTATTAGGTATTTCTAATTTAATTGAAGATTCCATAATTTCTACTATTTGTTTTGCATGATCATTTGATTCAACTGATATATCTAATTCATCATGTATTTGTATATGAGGTACAATACCTGCATCACTTAAAGCTATTATAGATAATTTAGTCATATCCGCAGCTGATCCTTGTATTAATCTATTTAATGCTTTGTATGTTCCTGCTCTTTTAATTCCATGACCATATTCTTTTATTGCTTCAGCATGTGGTTTAGGGAATCCAGCACCAAACGTAGTTGGTTCCCAAAGATCAAAATGACAAACTCTTCCTCCCAAAGTTCTAATTCTTCCAGATTCATCAGCTCTTCTTGATACTGCTTGCATTAGTTGTTTTATGAATGGAGCTTTAGTATGATATTGATTAATTAATTTTTCAGCTGATTCTTTCATTAAACCTAATTCAGCCATTAATTTATTTTTACCCATACCATACATTAGCCCAAGATTAATTGTTTTAGCTTGTGATCTTTCAATACCAGCCATCTTTGCGACTGCGGCATGGAAATCTGCTTCTCCTGATTCATATGCTTCTGCAATTTCATTAATACCATCTAATCTTTGAAGTTTAGCATAATGAATTAATATTCTCGGTTCTTGTTGTGAGTAATCAAATACACCCCATTTATGATTTTCTTCTGGAATAAATAAAGATCTAATTAATGGTCCTAATTCTTTATGTCTTACCGGTATCTGTTGTAAATTAGGATTAGACATTGAAAATCTTCCTGTAACAGTTCCACCATCATCAGATCTAATTTGATTTATATCTGCATGTATTCTTCCTTTATGAGAATGTTTTACAATTGTATCTATAAAAGTTGTATGTGCTTTATTTATTTCTCTTGCATAAGAAATTCCTTGAGCAATTTCATTTGGATGATTTGATAAAAAGTTTTTTGTAAAACTTGGAGCTCCAGTTTTTTCTGTCCTATCATAAGGCAATTTTAAAGCATCAAATACTTTTGCTATAGAAGCTGCAGCCCATAATTCTACTGAAACTCCAGTTAAGTCTTTGATTTTATTAAGTATTTTATTTTCTTTATCTATTAATTGTTTTTTAATTTTATCAGCTTTTTCAATATCAACTCTTACTCCTTTAAATCTCATATCAACTAGACATGGAAATAATCTTGTTTCCGTATCAAATATAGTCCAAAGATCTTGATCAGATAATTCTATTTTCATTCTATGCCAAAGTTTTAAAGTTGATTCAGCATCTCTTTCAGCATACTGACCAACAAACATAGATGGAAGTTTCCACATATCTTTTTTAGCATCAATTCCATATTCTCTTGCAGCTGCCTGCAATACTGCTTCATCTTTACCTATCCCTGCATATTCTCTTGCAAGATCATTTAATCTAAAACTCCATCTGTTTTCATTAACTAAAGATGCTGCAATCATTGTATCTACAATTTTTGCAGGGGGTGTAATACCTGATGATCTTAACCAACAAATATCATACATTGCGTTATGAAATATAAATGTTGAATCTTGTTTAAATAAATCTTGTAACCAATTTAAAACTAATTTTTTATCCATGTTACCGCCGCCTTCATGTGCTATTGGATAATAAGCAGACCATCCTTCTACAGCTACTGCTATACCAACGATCCGTCCACGACCAACCACGTTCCCCGATCCGCGTTCAGTTAACTCTGGATCACAAGTCTCTAAGTCTATTGCAATCTCTTTATGACCGCGCAGATCTTTTAATTCTTCAGGAACCACCCATTCTGTTTGTGGGGTAAATAATATTTGTTGAAATGTTCGTGTCATTGAATCATTGATGAAATGTATAAAGCAAGAGATATACCGTATAATATTAATGCTATTTCCATTCTCTTCTCTCCTTTGTTAGTTTATTTTAATCCCCACCAAATTAATATTGCAGGGATAATAAAATGTTCTACTATTTCATAAATGCATATAAATAATAATAAAATAGTAAACCATAAAGATGTTTTAGATTTACGTGCTAAATACATAAATATTTTTTCATGCCATGACGTAAATTTATGTGTAAATGTTAAAATTTTATTTCTAATTTTTATTTTGTCCATAATCTCTTTCTAATATCATTTCTAAATAATGTATTGCTTTTAATATATCTTCTTTTTTACCTTTTAGTTTATGTCTACATATATACTTAATTGCATTGCCTTCTGCAAATGGTAAATTGTTTTCATTAATAAAAACAGAAGGTTGTATCTTCATAGTTTTGTAATGTTTTCCACCAACTTGTTTAAAGAATGTTTTGTTTGTCATTTAACTCCTTATTAGTTTTATATAAATCATTTAAAACATCTTCTGGTTTTCCATTAAATGTATATATAGTTTTCCCTGCTTCATAAATTAAAGAATAATTATTTTTTTCTTTTTTATCTATTTCTCTTATTCTAATCATATTAAATATGCGCGATCAAAATTCTTTGGATCTACAATATGTAATTCCTTTTTTGCTCTTGTAAAAGCAGTGTAATACAAACGATGTAAATCATCAGGATCTGTTTCGCTTTGTTTAATTGCGGCAGCTGTTAAATCTAATAGAACACAAATATTATCTCGTTCACCACCTTTGAACGCGTGGATTGTTGACATAAGAATGCGCGGAGTCTTATTTATCTTCTCACCATTTGCTCTCATATTACGAATATAATTTTCAGTAATTGTGTCTACACCTTCAAATGATTCATACCATACTTTATCAGTAAGTAAACCATGATCTTTAATACAATCTTGTATTAAATACTTTTCTTCAGCTTTTAATGTTTTAGCATCTCTATATCCAGGAGCTACATTTGCTCCTAAATATTTATATATATTTTTAATTTGTATATAATTTAGTGCTGTATTGTTTCTAAAATCTTCCCAATTACTCAATGCTAATAATAATTCTAACGATATAGAATTAATTCCTTTATATTGATAATACCAACCTTGTAATTCACATAATTCTTTAACATCATCTAAAAAATAATTAGCTGATGCAAGTACAGTCCATTCTCCTTTGGACATATCTAATTGTGTAATATCAGTATAATATCTTAAAATGCCTGTTTCTTGGCGTGGTTTATAATCTTTTTCATATCTATTCTTAACTTTAGATATAATTCTTTGTGATAATTCATGTATAGGACCTCCAGGAATGCGATAAGATTGATTAAGCGTCCTGATCTCGTCTACCTCATCTTTTAGCGCTATAAAGTGATCTACGTCGGCCCCAGCCCATTTAAAAATAGCCTGGTCATCATCACCTGCAATATAAGTCTTTTCAGCTTTTTTCCAAATAGTTCTAACCATTTCCCATTGTAAATGTGATAAATCTTGTGCTTCATCTATAAATAATACTTTAAATTTTGGTGCCATATCTTTTTCTACAAATTCTTCTAATAAATCTGTAAAATCTTTTAATCCCTTTTCTTTTTTAAATCTTTTAAGTTCTTGATCTATTAAAAATAATGTATCTCTTTCTATATCTAATAAATTTGTTCTTAAATCATAACATTCCATTAAATCCATTTTTTTAACTCTTGCTGTATTAATGATAGTTAAATATTCATTATCAGAATTAAAAATACCATCTTCATCAGAATAAGATGCAGTTTTAATTGGTATATTACATTTTAATCCAAACTCTCTATAATCTTCCGGATTCATCATTCTATCTCTTGTTATACTTAATAGTTTAAATGCTAATGAATGCAAAGTTTTAAAATAAATTAAATCACGTTCTGGACTTAATCCAAATTTTTCTGCTGCTCTTGTTGCAGCTTCTCTTGCAGCTTTTTTAGTAAAAGAAAAATAACCTATTTCCCTTGGTTTAATTCCTTGTTTAATAAATTCATCTACCAAGTTTAACAACGTTGTTGTTTTTCCTGTTCCTGGTGGACCCAATATTATTGTTTTCATATTTCTTTAACCTTCTTTCTAATATTTCTTTTTGTAATTTTATTTTTTCATAATTTTCTTTTAGTAATCTATATTTTAAAAACCAATTAACACCTATCATTAAAAATGTTGTTCTTGATATTTAACAGCAGTTGTTGTTGTACTTATTTTTTTCATTGTTTTAATTTTAATCAATCTTGGTTCTTGACCTTTAATTTTCATTCTTGTTTCTTCTACAAATATTCCATCATCCTTTAATGATTTAATCAAATTTCCTGTCTTTGCTTTATCCATTTCCCAATGATTCTTTTTACAAAAGTTATAAAAATCTTCCATTCTAAAATATGTAAATTCTCTTTTTTCATCTGTATATGGAAGTTTATTAAAAATATCTTCCATGGTTCTTGCGTTTTGTCTATTAGTAGTCCAATCTTGAAGTAATGCTGTAATTTGATTTTTAGGATCTAATGATTCTAATGGTTCCACCGTCTGTAAATTATCCATTAGAGGTTTTAAATAATATTCTCTCCAATCTTTTTCCTTTAGTTTTGGTACTAATAAATCTGCTTTTTCTAACATTGCTAATGAAAACAATGCAGGACTTGCTAATTGTTCTGCTTTTAATTCTATTCTTTTTTGTTTTTTGTCATCAATTTCTTCATCAACATCTAAAAAATATTGTGGTGGATTTGAATTATATTTAGTTAAATTACTAAGCTTAGGCATCATCTCTTCACCATCACCAACACCAAATTTTTTTGTTCTACATAAAGATGCATTACAAACATCTACAATTGGTGGAAGCTTACATCTATATTTATCATAACCTTTTTTACCAATTGATTTTAACAATTGTTGAACTTCACTATTACTTAATGGTGGGTTCATATATTTAAGATTAGCTTCGACGACTTTATCTTCCCAAGAATCTGGACTAGATTGTTTAAAGTATATGGCAACATTAAACAATGCATTATTTCTAGATCCTTCGCCAAAGCCATCGCGAGCTAATCTATTTAAACATGGAGGCCCATCTTTAAATACTTCTTCTACCTTTTCTTCTTTGATTTCAATTTTTTCAACTTCTTCTTTTGTTTGCGCATACATGTCATAGAATTTATAAAATTCTTCAAGCGACATAGCTGAGCCATTATCATCAAATGCATATCTTAATCCTTTTGTTTGGTTATGGTAGGGAAGATTTAAAAAATTACCTGTATCCCCACGTTCTACAAGTATTTCAGTTTGTTTAGGAAATATTTCAACACCTGAATATCCTAATACTTCTGAAATTTTTTTAAGAGTAGTCTGCATCAATGATGCAGGAATAAATTCTTTTGTAAATAAAAATACGTGAGCTCCTCCAGATTTAGATCTGAATACTATTAATGGAAGTTTTAAATTTCTTATTTTTTTTATTAAGTCAATATGATTAAGATTATACTGATCAACATCAATACAACCCCACTTACAGTTGTTGTCTTCATTAATAGGGATAATACCAAGAGCAGGATCAACACCATTAAGATGATCTTCCCAAAGGTTATCAGTAATCGGTTTCCTAACAATGTATGCTTTACCTTTTTGTTTTCCGTTTTCACTACGTTCTCCTTTTTGATATTGACCATATGCTGTTTGTAGACCAGTAAATATTTGTTTAAATTTTTCTTTCATACATTACCATATTGTTTGGGGCTCGTATTACCGAGCCCCGTTTCGCGATTAAACTAGAACGGTACGTTCTCAGTTATTCTCTCTTCTACATCAGCTCTTGTTTGCACCGATCCTTTTCTTACATCACCAGAAAAACCTTTTGCACTTAAGTACAAAGATTTATCTTTAGTGTCTAAAATTCGGTCTTGTGTTACTACCCAACCGTACCAACTACCTTTATCATTTTTTTGTAAAGTAGATGCTAAGTTGTATACAACACCATGCATTGGAGGAACTGCAAATCCACCTTTACCGTCAGGAATCTGAACAGTTTTCATCATTGCATTCCACTTTTTGCTTACATTGAGTTGAGTTGATTTCATGGTGATTAAAGCTGGAGTATAACCACCCGCTTTAGTTTCAGCCATTACATAATAAGATGCAGTCTCTTCAATATAATTACCATTTGGTAATCTTACTTTAGATCCTTCTCTCTTACCTGTAGCTATCACTGGACTGTTAGGTAAGTGAATTGCAACCGGAGCTGCAGATCCTTCTCCTCTATCAGACCATTCTGGATAGTCTTTTTTATAGTAGCAAGGAATAACTTTAATTCCTTTTTTACCATCATACAGTTCACTTGTAACTGTATTGTAAATCATACCAGGTTTAGCACCAGGTACATATTTAGCATCACCTTCAGTTACCTGTGGTGATAATTGTCCAAGGATTCTTATGAAAGGTAACGCAAGATCTTGTTGCGTCATATTTTCAAAACCTTTGTCTAGATCATCTCCAAACAAAGCTACAGAACCATTGGCTACTGGTTTTTTTACCATTGCTTCATTAGCCATCATTCATTCTCCATTATTTACGGGTTATTTTAGTTGTGTCTTTAATCCAAGTACTAAAGACATCAGAAGGCATGTCGAGCCCGGACTC